>ERZ781398.2647-NODE-2647-length-14814-cov-4.721458_pt1 | contig 14814 bp, 16 predicted proteins | sample MGYA00433077_ERZ781398 | MGnify/ENA primary metagenome ERZ781398 (study PRJEB29847, sample SAMN06458254) | wastewater metagenome | isolation source: Wastewater bioreactor | place: South Africa: Cape Town | study: EMG produced TPA metagenomics assembly of the... | reverse complement strand
TAATGAATTGATTTTTTCTTTTCGGAGTATTACTTTTGTACTCGATAGTTCATAAGCTCGAACACTTTCTAATAAACCGATGGCATATGGATACAATTGATTAGCTTGGTGCGCTTTATTGACTAATGGCAATGGGACTCGATAGCCTAACCATTTCAAATTTCGAACCTTAAAAACCGATTCAATAGCAAATTGAAATCAAAAACTGATTTTCACATACTTCTTTTGTTAACATAATAACCTCGGGTGTGAAGTTAACCCTCAATTTCAATATATTTCCTTTCGATCCTCGGACAGTTTCGATACTAAAAATGAAACCTGTCACACTCATACTCTTTCGTGAGACTTTCTCGAGCCAATCTTCGAAGATTGCAGCTGTATTCAATCGTTGTTTGAAACTATCTCCTTCGAATTTTAATCGTTGTCCATCGACATGTTGTTCCCAACCGGTGCCGAGAACATCTTCGACTCGTTTCAAATACCGAACCAATTGTTTTTCGATCTGTTTTGCCCAAATAATCGAACCCGTTGTAATCGGTATATCGACCGTAATTCGACTCATTTTCATTGCTTTACTTGTCGAATATTTGGCTTTGAATTTCTCGTGCAATTGATCGATATCGATTTTGACACGTTGAATCAATTGCGTTTGATATTCGCGAATGGCATTGCGAATATGTTGTCGAACGAGTAGATCGTGAAAATGAGCGAAGATTTGAAACATTTCATTGGCATTTCGAGCTTTGGCCAATTGTTCACGGAGACGAGCTGTTATTCGTCGTTCGACTTTTTCGATACGTTCTTCATAGATTTTAATCGTATCGTTCCAAATTTGTGTACCTTCGGGTGAACATTCGAGATAATCGATATGTTTGAGACTTTCGAAAGCTTCGTGAATTTCTTGAACAGCATCGGAATCGGACTGATCAACGATTTGAATTGCCGATGGATCTTGAGGATGCTGTTGTTGCTGTTGCTGTTGTTTAGCAAGAAGTCGTTCGATAACCGAACGAAATTGCTCGTGTTGACGACGAAATTGTCGAAGATGTTCTAAACGACCTTGCAGTTTCTTATGTTCAGGCGTGATTTTCCATGTTTGTTTCAATTGCTGTGCAGTGACAGTATTCTTTTTCGTAATATCACGAAGTAGACCTTGAAATTTCTCGTATTCTTCGTCCTAGAATTAAACACATTTGAATTATGTAAAACAAATCATAAAATCTACCCAAAGAGAAAAGATTTCCGTGCATTCTTGTAGAATTTGATCGAATTTATTAAATGGTACTTCGATTAAATGCGTTGTTGAAAGAATCTATTTGAAAATAAGTCTAGTTTGTTCATGTTAAACGAATTCAACTATCTCTACTTTAATCATTTGTGTATTTAAATCTCTCGAAATCGCTTCAATAAATCTCGGTATTCGATTGACTGGATATCGTGTATTTCGAACACGTTTCAAATGATTAAAAATACCCGTTATCGAATTCTTAATTTTGCCGAGATCATTTGCCGATAGAAGTTCATGCATAGGAAAATCTTTCATTAGAAGATTATAATTTTTCACTTTATCCATCGCTTCTTTTAAGCCCGTATCCGAATCGAAACTAATCGTTGCATGAAAACGTTTGCCAAGTTTCAATGTTTCCAAAGTTAATGTCACTTCAGGACTGCTCATTTGCTCTTGAATTTTATAGAGAGCTCGTTCGATGTTCAACCAAAATGTGATCTCTTGCATAGCTGAGCCAGTCGATGGATCACGTTCGAGTTTGGTGACCTTCTGTATTTCTCGAATCCAACGATTGACCGTTGCTTGTAGTTGATTGAGAAAATTCGAATCTTCGACTTTCTCTCGAAAGAAATCAACGTTTGGTCGTTGATTTTTCTCTTGACATTGTCGAAGAACTTGAGCAATCGATGGATGAGGAATGAGAACAACATCGGGTATGCTCACTGTTTGGTTCATTTGTAAGAGATTCGCTTCGAGATCGTTGAGTTTTTCTTCGAGAACAACGATGGACTTTTCACGATCTCTGAAAATCGATCAAATAGAATTCCGAAACGCAAAAATAATTCGATCGAAAAACCTTTCTTTTTGTTGTCGAAGAAAACTTTTTAGATAAGGTGTCATCGCTTGAGACAGAAATGTTCGAAAGATTTCTGCCGGTGCTCGATTAGCGAACGAAACCAAATGAATTTGCTGAGAGATTTTCTTTTCCATATCAATCGTCGGTGTTATTTTAATCAGAGCAACACTTGAAACAAGAAAAACAACATTCAAACGTCGAAGTTTTATTTCGTCAATACCTAATTCCTTTTTGTGCTGCATAAGTTGTTTCTGTTGAGAATTCGAATTGAATCGAATTCGTTCCATCGACGGCATCCTGTTCTTCGTCTAAATCGAATTTAATAATTCTTAATTTTTGTCTTGTCCGAGGATTATTTTGTTTTACCTTTCGTCTGCTGAATAACTCGAACAAAAAACACGACACATTGCGGATCACTGAGAAACCGTTTTATTCCCTCGACAGCTGCCGGTTTTTCATTGAGAGCTTGTTTTAACTCTTCGATTTCATTTGTCGAATTTAAATCGGTTGCTAACGGAACAACTCGAAGTAAATACGCTGTAAACTGTTGTATTTCCGCTGCGGGAACTTTATTTGGTGATGTTTGTGCATTTGTATTTGTATTTGTCTCTTCTGCTGACATGATTCGTTTGTATTGAAATGCCGAAAATCTTTTCTTGTTTTATATTGATTCGCTTAGTGCACAGCTGTATGAAATATTAATGGCAACAGCGGGTCTGTCTGTTTCTCGCGAGTAAACAAAAGCAGAACGGATTTTCTTGTTGTAGCATCATCATCATCCTTTATTTAAATCAAAATTAAGAAAAAACAAACGCACAGTAGGTATATAAATAGCATATACGAGAAAAAAATAGAAAATAAGGAAGCCGTTAATACACAAAATGATCAAGTCGGCAAATCAGTGACTAGAATTTTGACATAAAAGAAATTCGAAATCAAGTGATGTTTTTTTTTCACTGTTCGCTCGAGTAGAGAAAAGAAAATTGTCGTTTGTACTTTTTTTATGTTAAGTATGTATATATATACGTATATACAGGTTCTAACACATATCTACATACACAAAACCGGGACATAAAAAAAGAAGAAAACGAACACGAAAGAGACCTGAGACGAAAAAGTACACTTTGTACAGAAAAGTTAGCCTTTAATCTGCTGGATCGGGAAATGCACTCATGTTTTCAATTGAATGATTCGTTTGTAATGGACGAACAATTGTGCCACTGCCAGATGATGAAGCTAATGAATCAGTTGTATCATCATCTATACCTAAACAGTTTTGAAACATTCAATGAATGAATCAATGAGTAAACAAACTGTATTTGAATGGAGTCTCATTAGCAGCATCGGCTAATCGATCGACTAAATCGGCTGATCTTGAATTATCTTGTGATGTGCCATAGATACTTAACAATGGGCTATCGTGGGAATTAAATGATCCAACTTCGATGAAAGCACGAGCTACATCTTTATTATTAGCATCGGGAACATGCAATGGAATCGATTTTGAATGTTCAATTCTGAAAAAAACATTTTCAATTGTTTTCTTTTCCGTTCATTTACAAAATAATAAAAAAAAGAAACTAGACTCTTTCAGATTATCGTCGAAGCGATTCATATCTTCTCGAGGACTTTCATCAACCAAAACACTGTTCGAGTCCGGAAGACAAACACTACCAGTTGTGTCTTTGTAATGTTTGAAATGAAATTGTGGACCCATCCATAAACGACGATGAGGACCCATTTGAGTCACTATGTCAATCTGAGAAAGAGACAGAAAGAATTAATTCGAGTTTTTTTTTATTCCTTTCTACTTGACGAAGCCAATCATCTTTCGAATGAACTTTATTTGCTGATGTTGGACGATGACCTTGTGACAAAAATGAATAACCAGTCGATGTTCGAACTTCTGACCAAGTGAGCAATCTTTGCAGAAAAAAAAAACTTTCGAAAAACATTCATTTAAAAAACTAAATCAAATACTTTTGAAGAAACCATTGTGCTTTTGGATTGGCTTTCAATGTAATCGGTGTTTCATTTGTAACACGTGCACTATGTTTACTCATATCTAAAATCGAGATCCTTCAAAATTCCAACGAAATACTCATCGAAACATACCAGCTACTGGCTCAAGAACGTATTCAATCAATCGACCGTGCCAACTAATGATAAATAACGAATCACAGGCTGTTTGCTCTTGTTTATTCATATCATCTGGATTAAGAAAACCTCTTGATGCACCGAAAGACGAAGCGACGCATATTGAATCGGTGTTAAACGGTGCACTTATACCGCTAACAAAACTTTCGGTAGGTTGTCGAATGAGAGTTGTTGCAGTTGTGTAGACACATTCCGTATTTGCACGTTTCGTACGTGATGAATTCATATTGTAATTCGTCGTTGAATTCGATGGCGATTGACTTAAATAGGATGTCGATGATGATGAATCTTTGGAATTATTTTCGGTATTCGACGGATTCGAAGAACGAACTGGTAGTTCATCATAACCCATGTTTCGATTGAAACGAGGTGGTTTATTAACAACATGCGGAGTTGTATGCGTGCCAACATTTGCAGCGCCTGAAAATTCATCAATTCGAGCTTAGAATGTTTTCTTTATCGGAAATGTCATACCGCCATATGGATTAATAGCATACAAATGTGTTGTTCCGCGTTTTGTCGAAACAGCAAGCCATCGACTATCGTATGAAAACGTCATATGTGATACTGAATTAAAATGAAAAAATTCGAAAAATCAATTTTGATGAAATAGGTTTAGCTGTTTTCTACCTCGACAATCTGTATCACCACGAAATAATGTATACAAATGTTTGATATACGTTCGAGTGCAACGATAGGGCGATGCTTTGATTTCTAAAACATTGAAATAATGTCCACTTTGATCACAAGTGACAAGTAAATGTCCGGTTGGATTGAATTGCAAGTAACCAATTGGATCTGCATGAGCTTGAAAGTGAGCAATGATCCAGTTTTGTTTTTCGTCATGGATTGTTGACTGAAAAACAAAAAATAATCATGAACGAGAGAGAGAGAGAAAAACAAAGCTCGTACTCCGAATAATTTAACTGTATCAACAATTGTTACAATTCCTGGTTGCACTTCTTCTTTGCCCGAACCATGTCGACGTCGACCTGGATTTGAATTGGCACTTCCGCTTGTTGGCGATGTTCCCAATTGCATTTGTTGTTGTTGTTGATTGCCAAGTGTTTTATCATTAAGATTTGAATTATTCATTTGTGAATTATTAGTACCATAACCAAACACACTTTCGCCAATTTTAACCATGCTCTTAAACGATGATTTAGCTGCATTAAAAACTGCACCTGTATAGGAAACATATTGTTCCGATATTGTACCATTAATTCCACCAGCTGATTGATGAATTAATGAAAGACGTGAGTCAGCAAATGCTAACCAACGTGTTGATAATGTATATGGAATTGATGAATAGCAATTTGAAATAAAAAATTTCTCATCGAATTTTAGTAAATCATAACCAATGAGAAACGTATGTGTTGCACAAATCAAGACGTTCTTATTCGATTCAATCCATAGCGGTTCACTCTGTTGGCCAATGCCAGGTAGAGTTATGATTTTCAATGATTGTTGATCGTTTTTTAACGAACGTATTTGTACTGATGGTGGTCCAGCTGATTTAGCAAACGCAAATAGAGGTCGTTGAGATGAATATGGATCATCTTGTATTGAATTAGTATTATTATTATTAATTAATAAACAAACTGATGTTAGATTATGTTCACGAATTGAAAATAGTTCATTTGCGATGCCATTGGTTTCAATGGTCCACAGAGATAGACCAGTTTTATATGCAATTAAAAGAACGAGTGTATCAGACCGAATTGATGGATGCCATTCATGTCCATTAGGAAGAAACCGCATCCATTCGATAGATTCGAATTGCTCGGGATTCGATGGACGAGAGGTTATCGCATACGCCTAAAATTGTTGTGGTTGTTGTTGTTGTTTTTCTTGAAAAAATAAAAACAAAATCGCAAAATTTACTTGAGGAACTTTATCGACAACTTCTTGTAATAAACCGGCAACGGATTCAAGTACACTTTTTTCACTAGAAAAATTGAAATGAGATCATCAATTGAAATAATTCGATCTTTTATTTTACTTGACTGCTTCTGGACGGACTTTTCTTAATTCAATAGATGATACATGGGACATTCAGGCAGAGTCTTTGCTTATGTTTCTTGTTTCTAAAATATATTTATAAATGAATACTTTCGAAGAAAAAGATACGTTTATATAAACAGAAATTTGCTTTTTTTTATCAGATAGTAAAAGACAACAAGCGAAATAAAATAAAAATCAGCTGACACTTAAAAACAAAGAAGCGTGATGCTGACTCATTGCTAGTAAAAGAAGAAGAAAAAAAAAATCATCATCACAACAACAACCAGAAAGAACCAACGACGATATTATTTGACAGGAAGAAAAAGATGTCATTCGTTGATTCTGATTTAGCAGAGTGGTTTCATAGATGGCAGCATTTACTATTCAGAATTCATGTGTAAAAGAATCGATTAAGTCATTTGACTTTTCGAAACCGAAATTATCATCAGTAATTTTACTGAGATATCGACAATAAATCGTTCGTAATTCTTGATAATATAGTTTACGTGCAGCTATCAGAATAAGGGGGTAACCACCGTTTGTGATTCAATGATTCATTTTGATCTATATGAATCAAAATGAGTTTAAATAATTTCTGTTGAGTTATGCAGAATTAAATGCTGAATTGAGCGGGTCCATTTCAACAAGCTACTAAATACCATTACTCCTACAAATCGAAACATACCTTATCTGTGCTTTCTATTCTTCCTTCTTTCTCTCCTTTTCATGCAATATATATAGTATTGTTACCTTATATGTGTTATTGTAATGTTGAAATCATCACTTTCATTTTTTTGTTGAATAAATCTACAATGCATAAATTCAATATCCATCACTTTTTCTCATTAGCTAATGATATAATGAATTTAGCGACATCAATCTATTCAAAGTTGTCAAGGAAACCGTCGGAAGATTTTCAAAGACCTAGATTAGATTCACTAATGAAACGTCTACAAGCGACTAGACAAACAAATTCGAAAAAGATCAAAGCAAGAAGAAAAAAGTCGAATATTTCTTTCTGGAATATTTCCTGTTTTAGTTTTCAACAGATTTTAAATTACCAATTAATGTATTTCAAACTGAACTTGTATGTTTGATAAAAAAAATAAATAAAAATCAATCAATCTAGTTCATTGTTTATCATAAAGGATCTCTTTCGAGAACAATTACCAATTTCTCCTTCGACTTCAACAGAATGTTGTCAAACAACACCTTTACCAGATTCTGATGAACATTATCGAATCATCAAACAATTAGTTTGTTTTTATTAAAGAATTTAATTGAAAATGATCGTTCTCTAGGTGAATAGACTGCCGATTGAATATCAATCATGGGAAAAGTCGATAATTTATCATTCGAATTCGATTAATCACTCGAAAAACGAAGATATCGGATGGATACCAACACGTAATTGTCGAACACTAACAAACTACCAAAAGGAAGTCTTAGGTTAGCAAATAATCATAGAAAAACAACTCGTTTTCTTATGAATTTCTTTTGAAAAGGACGACATGTTGATTTTATTGAAAATCCTCGTTATGGTGAATAAATTCTTTTCAAAAATGTCAAGTTCATCTACTTTTCCCTATCCTAGATGATCGAAATCGACAAATAAATTGGTATTCAATATTTCCCTTTACTGATAATACAATTCTAAAAAATTTTATTGAAAATCCAAACTTTCCTTTTGATCTCAATGTTCGTATGAAAATATTTTCCATATTTCTCCTGAAATGAAATAAATTTCAGTCGAAATTGAAATATGTCAATCCTCAACAAGATTCAACAGTCAATGAATTAGTAATCGAAACACCTGCAGCTGTTTCTCTTCGAAAAGAAAAACCAATTGCAACTCATACGAATAAAAATTCAACAAAAAATAATAAAGTTCGTTTGATTTTTCCTGTTTTTCGACTTGTTCAAATACGAACAAGTTTAGGAAAGTCGATTTAATCGTACTCGAAATGTTCTTGCACGTGCTGGTTTAGTTGGAGTTCTACCCGATGACCATCATCGTGATACTCATCAGGAAAAATATAAAATCAATTTCAAATCAAAATCAATCAGTTTTTGGAATTTAAGTAATGATTTTTATTATAATTCAACGACAGAACAAGATTTTCAATCGAAACGACGAATTCATTCGTCACAAGTATTCATTCAAATCGAATTCAATTCATTTCAAATGTCACATTTAGAATCATGATTTCATATTTTGTCCAATATTTCGAACGGTCGATGATCTACGGAATTTCCATCATCCATCGCTTCATTTCTCTCACAATAAATCTCATTGGAAATCTATACAAATCTCGAAAACAAAAGCCAATTCAATTCGTACTAAATCAGATCTCACCGGTCGTTATGGTGAAATACTCTTGTTCGAATACAGTGAACAATATCCCGTTCTACTCAATGAAATCGGAATGTTCAGTAAAATTCGAACATATCTTCGGCCGGTAGATTTTCAAAACTATTTTTCAAAGAAAAACAAACGACTTTTTCAGCAACATTTCAAATCTGATGTTGGTTCATCCGATGTTGATTACGGTGAATTGATCTACACTCATGCATCTCCATTTCTCTGGCCAATACCTCGTGGTCTCAACGTTCAAACAATTGAGAATAACATGTTCATAGCTCCAATCTATCGTCAGCAAACATCATCCAATGATTTTCTTGTTATTGTTCATCGTCGAAACGAATTCTTCATTCGAAATCTGAGCTCAATGTATCTCATCGGACAGCAATGTCCGTTAATTGAAGTTCCGATTCCTCAATCGAAACGTGTCAATCTTTTTCAACGTGACCTTTTGCAAATCTATATCTATCGATTGTTTCTGCAAAGCAATGAAAATCCTCGACGAATACGAATCGATGATATTAAACGCGTGTTTCCTCGTCTCGCTGAATCATCGATTCGAAAACGTTTGAAAACAAGTGCAGACTTTCGGCGAACTGGTATTTTTTCTTCTTCTTTTTCTGCCAAAAAACACAATCGAACGGTTTGCTTCTTCTTTTCTTTTTCGATGATTGCAATTCTTGGATACTGAGAAGTGATTTTCGTTTGCCAACTGAAGATGAACTACGCGACTTGATCAAACCGGAATTCTGTTGTGCCTATGCAGCAATGACTGCAGCTGAACAACGTTTGAAAGGTAGATTATCGATTTCAAACATTCAGTCGAGTTTGTTTATTTGATAAAATCGAGATGCTGGTTTCGGTGATAAGTATAATACGGGATTGAATGACAATGAACAAGTCAATCCATCAATTGAATTGAATGAAGAAATCTTACAAGTGCCTTGGAATACAACACGAGCGTATCTAGGCGCATTGAAAGGCAAATATCTCTTTCAAATATTTGGAATTGGAGCTAAAACATTGCATAAAACTAAAGTAAGAACAATGTGAATTTTGCTCGACAGATGAAAGAGTTAAAATTTTCTAGACGAATGATGATTCGAAACATCTTCGTCGATCAGTCACTGGTACTGATGCTGATCTTCGTCGTTTGCAATTGAAAGATGCGAGAAAATTGTTATTAAAATTTAATATCTCGGAAAAAATCATTCAAACTCTAACTCGATGGGAAATTGTCGATTTAGTAAGAAGAAATGAATCTTCGAATTTATTCGATCGATTATTTTCTATTAGGTACGCACATTATCCACTCAACAAGCCAAAGAAGGAAATAGTGGCGGTATATTGATCTTTTACGTGTATTGTATTTCGAATCATCAGGTGTTTTATTTTCAGGAATGATTAAATATGCTCGTGGAGCTAAACATTTTCAAGCTCAACAATTTGAAAAATACAAAGAAAATTGTCAAAAACAATTCGAAATACAAAATCAGTAGAGAATCAATTCCTATCTCGAACCAAAAAAAAACTAAACAAATTACGTCTAGACTTTTCAGTTGTACGGATGAGCAATCAACGGACGAAGATACATCCGATGAACAAGCTGAAATCCTCGACGAAATGAGTCAAACATTGGAAAAACTTCTACGAGAAAATGCATCAATTCCAGTTTCTCATGAAGTTTGAATATCAAATTGCAAAAAAAAAAAAACTTCAGTATCGACTTATTCTAGCGTCGAAAAATGCTGCATATTACTCGAACATGCACCGATGTTCACGGTCAAACTCATCGAAAAGAAGAATTCATTCGAAATAATGATTCAGTCATTCAAACGTACGTCAAAATTCGTCAAACCAAAACGGATAAATTCATGTAAGAAGACGAAATATATGTCTTCGATCTATTTATACAAATCGTTTAGAAAAGCGTACTACTCGTTGGATGACAACGAACGTGAGACTCTCAAACGAGAACGCCGTCGTCTTCAAGAACAACTTCGTCGTGTCAAACGAAACGAAGCTCGATACAATCAATACGAAAAACAGCAGATGTTATTCGAAATTCAACAGCAAAATCTCGCGTTGATTCAATCGATTCCGACGAATAATTCATCGGCAACATCGTCGATGAATCTTCAACAATCAGCAAGCATTCTTTCGAATTTTCAACTGAGTCTCAGCGAAGACGAGGAAGAAAATTCTTCGTCATCTCTATAAAACAACGAACAACAAATTTGTTCCACTTTTTTTTTGTCTTCTCTTCTTGTTCATTTAACAATACATAGGCAATAATGTATTCGACCACTTGATCAAGTGTTTTTCAACTTTGTTTAAAGACAAAGAAAAAAAGAATAAGTCGGCAAACAAAAGGACTTTTCAACATTTACATTTGTCTGTTGACTAATCATCATTACACCTACCAGCAATAGTCGAAACGCAGAATATAAAATACATATTCATTATGTACGAAATCGTGTTTGTGCCGTTAGTCAAACCACTTAGTGCTGCTTGGTTACAAAAGTAAAAAAGATCATTAAATAATTGAAAAAAGAAATGTATCGAAATTCTTGTCCGTTTCGTTTCGTTTTCTTTTATCGATGACGGAGAGAAAAAAAACCTTCGTCAAACAAATTCAATATTGAAATAGATAATGAAGTGAATTGAAAAATGTAGATGCGCGAAATCAACACGCGTATGTAGACATGGTCAAATTATTCTTGCGCTTCGATAGTTCATTAAAAAATTATAACGACCGTTACCATATCGTCGAAATAAGAAAAATGCTTCTCGATATATTTCATCAATTGTATTGTTATTTACCATAGCGCATCAATACAAATTATCATCTTCACTTCCTAGAGGCATGATAAATAAAAAAGAAAACTAACGAGACACCTTTATCGAGGGAAAAAAAATACATAAAATACATATTTAATTTTCGAATATTCATTTTCTTTTCAACAAAGTTTTCAATCGATTTTGTATATTAGTTTTCTTTTTTGCTATCACTCTCTCTCACTCTCTGTGTGGTTCGCCTTCAATACTATGATCGTTTATCTATGATTAATATCTGTCATTTAATTTACACATTCGAAATAACGTATCATCCCCGATCAATCACTTTTCTTGTTTCGTTCGTTTTTATTCGCGTTTACATCTACAAGCTATGTCGATGTATTCTCTTAACATTGATTGGTTTGTCAATACATACGTTTACACGTATCTTGATCGAAGGAAGAGAAAGAAAAAGCAAAAAAAGAGAAAAAGGCGAAAATCGTCTATGATTACTAAAAACAATCTCTTTCGTTTTTTTTTAAAACACGACTGTCACATAGAGATACATTTTCTCGCGTTCTACGCATGTCGATTTTTTTTTCTATTAAATATTTGCAAAACAATTATCGCACAAGAAATCACCGAACATTGAATACATCTCATTGATTGGTGGAACAGAGAGAACGAGAGAGAGAGAAAGAGAAAGAGAGACGCAGGAAGAAAAAAGTCAAGAAGAGAGAAATAGAGACAACGTACACGATCGATTAGCGACTTCATTATTAACTATTCACTATCAGAAGAAACAACATACAAACGATCAAAATATCATTGACGATGTATCAACTTCCTCATTATACTGATGCACTCAAACAATTTCCATCGGCTGCTCTTTCAGCTTATTTTGCTGGAACAGCAGCGAATACTGCAAATCCAATGATGCCAAATACAGCTCACAATCCATTTGCAGCAGCTGCTGCTGCGGCGGCTGCAGCGGCCGTTGTTTCGCAAACGAATCCGTTTTCGATCGATAATATTCTTGCTTCACGTCCACGTTTACCAATGCCATTATCATCTTACTACGGATCAACAGGCACAAATCCCGCACAAGCTGCAGCCGATTTCTATTGTAAGTAGATTTCAATGCGTAAAATCAAAGGTGTCAATGCATAAAGTTTAACTATACACCATCGTATAAACTGATATGATAAAAAAAGAGAGAGAGAGAGAGAAACGAGAGAAAGAATGTGTTTAATTGTTAGTATGGTCAGTGATTTCTGCTAAGTTGAAATATTTTTTCCGATTCATCACCTGTTTTCGAAGTCCTATCAAGTTCAAAGAAGACAGAACGAACGAAGATAATTTTGTTCACATAAACATTACAGCAATGATTGCTTGCTCATAGGCATAGACATAAGAAGAGAAGAGAAGAAACTTATGGATTTGCTTATTTGATAGAAAGCAAAAAGCTAATTATTGTTGCCGTTTTTAATCTTTATACGGGAGAACGAATTGAAATAAATAAATCATTTTAGCTTATCCGGCTCTACAAAATTTCTTTGCCGCTGCTTCAATGGCACAAAATCACAAACGAAAACGTCGACATCGAACCATTTTTACCGAAGAACAATTGGAACAACTTGAAGAAGCTTTTAGTCGTACGCACTATCCCGATGTTATGATGCGTGAAGGTATACAATCAACAAATAAAACAAAAAGAAAACTTGCAGATTTCGTGTTTTCTCTATTTTAGATTTAGCATTGAAAATCGAATTGAAAGAAGAACGTGTCGAAGTAAGTGTTCAAAATATCTAATCATTTGAGGTCACACACCCTTTTTGTATAAATAGAATATTAACCATCATTATACATTTGAGACTAAATGAATTCCGTAAAATTCCTTTCGTTTGTCTTGCACATGTTTTCTTTTTCGTTTTGTTATTTTAACAGTTTAATGATTGCAATGAAAATTATTTGATGAGCTTAAAGACGTGCGGCATTCAGATTTGCTTGTATTAAATCATAAATAATGAAACAAAAATATTCGTATAGTTTCTTTTTCTTTTCGTTTTTGTAATGTAAACACGATTAGATATGAAAATATACGAAGTATGATGACGATTTGACTGAAATCAAATTTGCCCAATGGGCTTATTTAAATCTGATTCTTTTCTTTTCCCTCTATTAGATAGGAGAAGAAGAAGAAGAAGAAGGCCGTGAGAAGCTTTTATCGTTAGATGAGTTTAATGGAACGAGAATGAATATACTTGGTAACAACAATGTCGAGTGATTTTCTTCTTCATGTTCGAAAAAAAAATTGCAATGCGCAAAAGAGAAAGATTTGAAGATGTTGATTTCTTATATTAGCCGTTGGCGATAGAAGAGAAAGCATTCGATCAATTGCTACTGTTGTTGTTGACATGACGACTTTAGTTGTCTTATTTTTTATGAACTGTTTTTATTGACAGAAGCAATCGAACGATTTAGTTCATCGTTTGCCAATTATCCGCTGATTGCTGGTTAAATAAACTTGACTGAACCCAAGTAAAAGATGAGATCAGCTTCGCGCATTTGAAAGTGATCAAACTAAAGAATCGAGACAAAGACAAAGAAATATATATATATACACATAAGTGTCCAAGCCGGGATGATCTAAAGACAAATCTAGTCTTTATTTTATGTTCTTATTCTTATTTCAAGAGATTTTTTCCATTTCCTTTTAATGTCGTCTATTCTCTTTTTGTTTTACCATATCCGATTGCTCGTTTTTCTTCTTTATATTATATTCGTATTGATCTATATTGAACATTATTAACAACAACAACAACAAAAACAACACCCCTCAACAGTAGCAACAGCAGCAGCAGCAATGATTTGTTAAAGACTTGATGTTCAATGAGGCATAGCACTTTTTCTCCTTCTGTCGCTTTTACATTTATTGCCGCTAATAGGCTAATAATTTCTGACATGATCATGCCAATATCGGTTTGCGATTGTCGGTAGAAATCTATTTATCATTTGTCTATTTCCGGTAGGAGAAGTCGTGATATACTATCAATAAAACTGACTTGATTAATTTTTCTGCATGAATACACTTGAAAGAGAAAGACGAAACGAAGAAATGTACAACGGACGATCGGATATAATGACCAATAGATAGGTTACACCTGCATTACGAGAGTTAACCAACCGTTACATTGTTACTTTTATTTGATCAAACAAAAGAAAACAATAAAAATGATGATTTTTTTATTCTTTAGGTTTGGTTTAAAAATCGTCGAGCGAAATATCGAAAACAAAAACGAGAAACAACCGATCGAAGTAATAATCAATCAATCAAACGATTAATTATATATATATTTTTTTTGTTTTTGTTTAGCTCGTCGTGAAGCACTCGATAAATCTCAACGAACCGATGGTGAAAGTACAGCA
>ERZ781398.2642-NODE-2642-length-14838-cov-3.776297_pt1 | contig 14838 bp, 13 predicted proteins | sample MGYA00433077_ERZ781398 | MGnify/ENA primary metagenome ERZ781398 (study PRJEB29847, sample SAMN06458254) | wastewater metagenome | isolation source: Wastewater bioreactor | place: South Africa: Cape Town | study: EMG produced TPA metagenomics assembly of the... | reverse complement strand
CATCATCGATATGTCTTGGTAAAATGAATAATCAATCCATATGTTTATGTCCAATAAATAAAATTGGACCTCGATGTTATCTTCCATCGGCATGTCAAATGAATCCATGTCAACATGATGGACAATGTATTCCAATAGCAGATGATTTTCTTTGTATATGTCCTGACGGATATTTTGGTAGAACATGTCAAGAGAAAAATATTCGTATTGATATATCATTCGGTAATATTAATATTCCTCAAGCAATATTCATTTATACTGTTACCGTACAGAATAAAACTGATCCTCTGATCATAACCATATTGAAACGAATTCCTGTCGATCAAAATACATTAACTGTTTATACATCGACGCCGTACAATCTTATCTTCGTACGAATTCTTTCCAAATACTATTTGACATTTCTGCAGACAAAAGCTCAGAGTATATCTGTGAATGCAATTAAAATTCAATCATCGATGTATTGCATGCCAGTTTCTGATGCGTTGCCGAAGACTTATTCGTTTCTACGACGTGTGAAATTGTATCATAAAATCTGTAAAGACAATCGTCATTTATCTTGTATACACGATAGTGAACATTTTATGTGTCAATGTAATCAAGATCGTTTTGCGAATTGTTTTCCGTTCGATTTTCAAACAAGTTCGACTTGTCTCAATCGAACTCAATGTGACAACGGTGGACAATGTCTACTAAACACGCCAATCTGTCCTGCCTACACAATGTGCGAATGTGGAGATTGTTTTTACGGCACAAAATGTCAGTTTACAACCGAAGGTTCTAGTTTATCACTTGATGTTATTTTGAGCTATCATATCCGTCAAAAGGTACCAGTCTCTCGTCAGACAATACCAGTAAAAATAAGTATCGTTTTAACAACATTGTTTGCACTAATGGGTTTGATCAATGGCATATGTTCGACATCGACATTTCGCATGAAAACAATTCGTGAAGTTGCATGTGGATTGTATCTATATGTTCTATCGATCGTTTCGTTCTTTACTCTTACTCTATTTATTCTCAAATTTTGTTTTCTAGTATTTTTTCAAAGTTCATTCATAACGAATCGTTTAATTCAGAAAATCAGTTGTTATTCAATTGATTATCTTCTTCAATCGTTCGTTACTATTCAAGATTGGTTGAGTGTATGTGTGTCAATTGATAGAATTCTGATTGTTACTCAGCCGAGCAATCGAAGAGGAAACGATAGGATAAAATTTGCTCGATGGACGATACCATTGACTATTTTTATAGTTTTTATTAGTTTTATTTATGAACCATTGAATCGAGAATTAATTGTCGATGAAGGTGATCAACGAATGTTATGCATCATTCGATATTCACTGTCGATTCGAATTTATAATTTAATTATTCGAATTATTCATTTTTTTATTCCATTTATTATTCATATAGTCTGTGCGTCGATTATTATTATTAGTGTCGCACGAAATCGTTCGAAAGCACATAAAAATAAAAATTATAAACAATATCTTCGCGAACAATTCCATGAAAATAAACATTTAATTATTAGTCCATCGATTCTCGTCATTTTAGCTCTACCACGTTTGATTATAGCATTTCTAACTGGTTGTATGAAATCAATTCGTTATCCATGGTTATTTCTTGCTGCTTATTTCGTTTCATTTCTGCCGCCGTTTGTCACTTCAATTATATTTATTTTGCCTTCAACAACATACAAAGATCAATTCAAAACGAATCTGAAAAATATTCGTAAACTATTCAAACGACAAAACTAATTCATACATTCTTGTGTTGCTTTTGATTTTGTAGATTCGATGTTGTTTTTAATGGTATTTATAGCTGGATGATCAGGCGGAAGTGTCATTGAGTAGATTGCTAATGATTTCTCAAAATATGAGAGAGCTTGCTCATAATCTGCTTTATCTTGATAGACCATACCGATACTATTGTATGCATTGGCTATTTCATGATGAAAAGCAGGAAGAGATTCGAGTTTCATTTGTAATGAACGTTCATAATGTTCAAGAGCCATATCAAAATGGCCGAGACAACGATGAATAATACCAATATTCATGTGAGACATGGCCAAATCGGGATGATTGGCTGGAAGAAGTTTTTCACTCATCGTCAGATCACGAAGATAATATTCGAGTGATTGTTCATAGTTTTTCTCTTCATAGAGAATGACAGCAATATTATTTAAACACCAAGCAATTCGTTGATGTTCTTCTCCATAAGTATATTTGAGAATGTCAATCGCTTTTTCATATGAAGAAATCGCTCGCATACAATCGCCATTTTTCCAATAAGCAATACCGATACTATTATAAACATTTCCGAACTTTCAACATACTTTCCGTGAATAACAAGAATATTACCTAATTCATGATAGCATTTGCCTGTATCAGCATGATTATCAGGCAATTCTTTCAAATATCGACGATAACATCGTTCACTTGCGTCCAATTTGCATGACTTTCGGAGAAGAAACCCGAGCGAATAAAGATTGCACTCGTATCCACTCTCCTTTTTCATTTGTTCGAAAAGTTCTTTCAAATTATTTTGATTATTATTATTATTGCATAAAGTCATATGAATGATACACAATCGATTATCATCTTGATAATATATATTAATAATACGAAATATACTACCAAGCATGAGTAAGACTTCATTTTCACTAGGAAACGCACTTTTCTTACTAATATCAGCAAAAGGTTTGGTTTCTAATATATTTGAATCTAAGTCGATTTCGAATAAAACAGGTTGATAACCAATGGCGACATGATCACTATTTATCAGAAATACTGCATGATCTCGATTGGTAGTTGTCGAAAGAAATGAATTCATACTGACGAGTTCACCGACGAATTTCATAAGCACATCAACCTCGTCGTTTAACATCAATTGACCTCGATAAACACGCATAGGTCCCGATGATTGCATGTTTTGTAGTTGAATAAGTTGTTGATAAATGTCTCGAATAAAGAATCGAAAAAGGATCAACATGTCGATGTTTTGAACTCGAAGTGCTTTGTTTAACATCCGATAGAGAAATGTTTCTCGTGTGTACCTATTATAAATGATTGCTCTCAGGTGTCAAAATAATAAAAAAAAAATAATTGATTTACCACCATAGAGCTTGATCACTTGAATAATCACGTTGAAATTCATCTAAAATCTGTAATGTGCTTGGATTATCTGTGTATTCTTTTCGACAGATCTCTATCAATTCATTTTTATCTGTAGCGCTTGGTTGCATTCGAATCAGATTATCGACGAGAATTTCTGTGTGTAAATATCCACCATCAATACTTGCCGATGATCGTTCGAAAATATTAATTAATGAATTTTGATCTTCTTTTTCTCTTTTTTTTTTGATCGATTTCGATTTTTCGAAGAAGATCGTCGAACGTTGTTGCTATGCTCATGATCTATAGACATAATGAAGTTTTATGATATAAATAGATTAAATTACTTTGTTAGATTTAGTGATCGATCCTTTGGATGGCTTATGGTTTTGAGCATATATATAGATAGCAGATATTTGTTGAAGACCGTCAATTTTAGGTACAAAGTCTTCTCTTAATTCTTCATTGACAATCAGTACAATGCGATCAGTATTTACTCGCCGAACGTATTCTTCACATTCCTCACTTGTATTAAAAATTTGAACATGATTAATAGTGGAGCGAAGGTGCTGTTGAGCAGCTTTACCTTCAATGTCCTTATGAATGTCTGGATCAAGCCACACAAGTGAAAATATTTCCAAATTTTCAGTCAGATTTGATGATGATCTAATATTATCGCTTGACATTTTTAATAAATTGTCGTCATATAATCATTTTTAAGAATTCGAATCTATTTTCAAAAAGATATTCGTCTTCAATCAAACTCTATAGAACATTGGTGTGTTTAATTTATGCGAATATTTTTTTTTTTGTAATATCCTTATTTTGGTCGAGAAAATAAAGAAAAATCGTCGTCATTATCGCAGTATAACGCAAATGTTTTTTTTTTACGAAAATTAATAAGACACTTACGATATGTCAGTAACAAGGATCAATACAATTTAATGAAGTCGTTTTTTGTGTATTTATATTCAGTGAAGTTACTTGGAAACTTCCAAGTAACACATATCTATATACATCAGTATTTTTCTCTCAGTCTTTTTCTATTCTTTTCGTTCTTTGCTGCTGCTCGGCAGAAGAAAATAAGCGCGCACAGATATATGTCACAAGACAACGTTCTCTTATACTTTTGAATGACTGATAAAACATGATTATAATACACGAAAGCTATTGATAGAATACTCAGAGGATATATGTTGAAGCTAAAAAACAAAGAACTAAAGATTGGATAGAGATGGGACAATGGTTATATGCATTTGATTGTCAGATGTAAAAAGGTTCGATTTCTATGGAAGATTTGACATTATCTCGTGCAAAATCTATGAAATTGTATAAGAAATAAATCGTTTTCATAGTTTTCTCAAGTATTTCTTTCTCTCTCTTAAGTCGGCTGCCAAATGATTAATGAAACTGAAAGCTTTAGAATACAATCAAAAAATGTCCGACCATAATGAAAGAGTAAAATGAAGAGTATTAAGAAAAGTCCATTTCGACGATCTATCTATGATCTGTGTTCCAATAGACTTCAAAAGAACAACAATGTTGTTACTGCCAAAGCTAGAGAACATTCGCTAACTAATCATGAATAATCCGTTTATTCGCAGTTAAAATAATATGAAGCGTACAATTTCGCAAAAAGAAAGCAATATGTTTATAGTTATTAGTTATCACTATTACTTGTTTGATTTAATGTTTGATTGATGAAGTTATTAGATGTTAATACGTATCTCAATAATATTTGCGATGGAGAGCATGACCTTTCGCCTCCTACTCATTTCAAACCGTATATAAGACCGATAATTTCTCTTCATTTTCATTCACAGTTTCAATTTACTCAAATATTACATGTTCAAGTGATTATCATCAATCAAACACCAAATTATCACCAAATGGTCATTAACCCAGCAAAAATTCAATCATTCATGCACGGTAAATGAAAATTTTCAACTGAATACTCTTTCTCTCTTAAATTCTCATAGGAAACAATTAATTTCCGTCTAAATTATCAAAAATTATCCAAACTTTAAACAATAGAATAAATTTCCAAAAATTTCAACCGTATGTATGAATAAACTACACAATTTCAATCCACTTTTCAATTTAAATGCCGATTTCTTTCAATATAATCAAACGATATAACTCAGTGCAGCAAACTTTAAAAACCAATCAACCAAATATTCCAAACAATCGAATTACTAATCACATTTTATCATCTATACAACCATTCACCCTCAAGATAGTACTTCCAAACCTTCAATGCGAAGTTTCTCTCTGATAACACGAAAAGGTGCATGTCTTTTATCATTTGAAGAAATAAAAACGACAGAGAGATATTCATGAAGATTTTTTTTGTCCTAAGTTTAATATTGTTTTTGAAATTGAGTGTGGTCAGAAATGTATCGGTAGGAGGAAATTTACATCAAGTTCGTGATTATGTTCGAACTCTTCCATATGTCAATTTAATTCGACAAGCACAAGCATGGGGAAGTATTGAAGCACCATGGGATGGAAATGCAATATTTGATCCAGTCACTGGATGGCCGACCGAAGATTTTGGTGTGATTATCGCATCAGAACATCTTGATTTTGGTGGAACATATTTATTAAGAGCAAAAGGCAATGCACATGTGACATTAAAGGGTGGATTGGTTCAAGATAAAACCTATGATCCAATTACAAATATTTTAACTGCACACATCATTGTTCGTCAAAATGCAAGTGGTTTAATACTTCTGTTTGAAAATACAACTGGACCTGGTCTTCAAGATTTAACAGTTTTACAATCAGGATACAATCAATCGGCTGAATCCAATTTCACTGAGTTACTATTAGCACATCTATCAAGATTTAACTTAATTCGATTTATGGAATGGATAGATACAAATGTGAATTTTGAAGTCAATTGGAATGAAACAACACCTCTTTCATGGCCATTATATCATCCGCCAAAACATAATCCCTGGCATACAATTCCCTATCTAATCAATCAATTTAATCATTCAATTGATATATGGATAAATATTCCTTTTCATGCAAGTGATGATTATATGTTGAGTCTTGCTCGTCTAATGTTGAGTGAATTGAATCCAAGAACAAATATCTATGTTGAATATTCGAATGAAATTTGGAATCCTGTATTCCTTCAATGGAAAGCAAATATTGACTTAGCCAATGATTCTGTTGTGAATCAAGGTGATCCATTTCATTTCAATTATGATAATTCGACGAATGTCCGTACATGGGCTTATCGTCGTATTGCTTATCAAATCAAACATGTCTCCGATCTATTTAAGACTGTTTTTGGCGAAGAAAATGTTGGTCCATGGAAACGTGTTCGACCAATTCTCGCCGGTGATTCGAAACACCAACTTATTATGATTGATTATTTAGATTATTTGAATATTAACTACGGACCTCCGACGAATTATCTACATGGCATTGCCGTTGCACCTTATTTTGATTTAGGAATCTATAAAAATTGGACAAATCTAAACACAAATCAAATACTCAATGTACTCAATATGAGTATTGATGAATTTTTACCTGAAGCTGGTTGGAGTCAACAAGCACCACTAGGTACACAAGCTGTTTACGCTGCGTGGTTTAATATATCAGTCTATGCTTACGAAGGTGGACCAGATATAACTAACCAATGTGAACAATGTTCATCTGAAGCTAAAACAAATGCAACACGTGATCCTCGTATGATTGATTTATGTTTGAGATTTCTCAATGGATGGTATCAATTTGGTTTTGAGACCTTTAACTGGTTTACAGCTGGTGCCAGTGCTCATTGGGGTTTATTAGAAGATATGAGACAAGAAACGATCATCGACACAACTCATATGTTCAATATAACCTCACCCATTGCTCAACTTCCTCGACCATCTCCGAAACTCAAAGCGATTGATCAAATTCGTGAAACTTCGATCAATCTAACTTTTGGCATTCCGATTCCCTCTTCGAATTTCAATGCAACGAATTATATGAACCATCCTCAATCGTTTCATTATCCTGATCTCAGAAACTTAACTATCAATTCGACATTCTATTATCCAATACAAATCTTTGAATCACCTATTCAACTGAACATCACTGTTTATACAGCCGGTAATTCGGGTCTTTTAGAAGGTGCTATTAACAATGCACAATTCACTGTAATTGAAACAGTTCGAACCGAAAATACAACTATTTTTGCTCCTGCTCCCATAATGCAATTTCAAATCAATCAAACAAAAATTCCCTCAATCGTCACATTCCGCATAAAAAATATGGATCAAGGTTATTCCATTAGCAGTTTCGATATCATAGCGAATAAAATTTCTTCTAAATGAGATTACGTTCTATTTTTTGTTGTTATATATATATATATAATTACTTAGTATTTTTGTCATTTATAATTCAAAGGTTTTATAGGATTCTACTATAAAGCTTCGTTACTGTTCGTATGAAGATCCTCATTCAGGATCATAGGGCAATCTTAAGAAAGAGAATATAGTTGGGCGTACACATTTATGCTATACTCAATAAGTTAGCCTTTGATTGAAATTGTTGGTTGTCGTTTGAAGATTTTGTGTTACAGAACAATACTTTAATGCTTCTGTTGCATGACTACTACTAACATTAACAATACGTCCATTGTCTCTCAATAATGGTGACATTGTATCATTCATATGTTTGACTCCATAGAAATTCGTATTGAACGTATCTTGAAGTTGTTTAATTTGTAGTCCAACTGTGCCTATACCAGCATTATTGATCACGACTACCAAGTAAAATTAAATCGTTCGGATGATTTGTTGAGAGTTTTTTAACAATTTCGAATCCGATACCTTTGTTAGCTCCAGTAACTAAAAAGACTCGCCGTTGTGAACACATATTTCTTTGTACTCATTCATACTTTCGAACACAATATATTTTGCTTTGTCATACTTTTTTCTATCTATACTCGCAAACAAAACGTTTGAATAAATGAGAGAATATATACGTTCTTAAGACGTACAGCTTTTTTTTATTATATTCGTAGATTTTTCTTTCTATGCATGGATATACCAGTAGTGTCCGATTTGAAAATTGAATTCAAATTTCAAATTTGACATGCATGACACTTTTGTAAAAAAATCATTTCATATAATTACTTTATTTCTATTATTATTTTCTTTCATGGTTGTTTTTATATGCGCACTTCATAATCGATCGAATGCTTTACATACGTGCTCTTCGAACATTTTCGATACATTTTTGTTTTTCGTTCTCATATTATTATTATTATTACGAAAACCCCCTCAACCTACGAACGCAAAACTGGTTTTTCATTATGTTTATTTTTATCTCCTTGGATTTTATTTTATCCTTCGCATCAATACAACGTTATGTTTTCATAATATATTACGACAATATCCGTTTTTTTTATGCTAATAAAAATTATTTTTAGATGATTATAACTGACAATCATACAACTGATAGTCACGACGTAGAACATCATTCTACTGGTACAGTAATTTTATTTTTATCATTCGCCGTCTTAGCTGCTTGTATATGCAAATTATTTCTGTCACAAGTATTAAAAAATAAATTTCCTGTTCCATTCACAGTAGTCGTACTGATATTGGGTTTTATTATTGGCATTATTATTTCACATATCGATTTAATAGATAATAATTTTCTTGAGGGTGAAAGACAATTGAAAGACATCGATCCTCATCTTCTATTTTATATATTTTTACCATTACTTATTTTTGATGCGGCATTCAATAGTCATTTTCATATTATTCAAAAGCAAATTTTTTCCGGAATACTTTTAGCAGGTCTCGGAGTATTTATTGGTGCGCCTATAATTGCACTATGTGCAATATATATATTTCCATACGATTGGTCTTGGCTCGAAGGTCTTATGTTTGGTAGTATTCTTAGTACAACCGATCCCGTTGCTATCGTTGCACTCTTACATGAATCTGGTGCAAGTAAATCATTGGCAGCATTAATTGAACTTGAGTCATTATTGAACGATGGTTCGACATTTGTTATATTTCTCATTTTTAAAGATATTATTGTCAGCGGAAGTAATAGTGCTAAGAAAATTATTGTTGATATTGTTAAATTTACTCTTGGTGAGTATTATTGCATATGAATAAAAAATTCGTTACTAAACATATATATTTTCAGGAGGTTCTGCATTTGGTTTTGCATGTGGTATTATTGCTGTTATTATTTTCAATATGATTAATAATGATTTAGAAGTAGAAATCATAGCAACATTTGGTCTTGCCTATCTTCTTTTCTATATTGCTGATGTTGAACTCACTGTTTCTGGTGTTTTAGCTGTTGCTGTTGTCGGTTTGTACATGGCCAAACATAAGTATTGTATTAGTAGTCATGTACAACTTCCAATTACTAGTACATGGCGTATCATGATTTATTTTATTAAGATTCTTATTTTTATAATAACAGGAATTATTTTAGCTGAATTTTTAGTTGGTACACAAACGCATATAACTGGCCGTGATTTTGGTTTCTCAATTGTTTTGTATATTTTTCTTCATCTTGCACGTTTATTAGCTGTTGCTTGTCTCTATCCATTTATGCATTGGAGTGGTATATATTTCTCATGGAAAGAATATCTTGTTTTGACATGGAGTGGTTTACGAAGTAGCATGGCGGTTATTTTAGCTTTGATTATAAAATCCGAGTCACATATTGATGAAATTACAAGAAATCGTTTTTTATTTCACATATGTATGATTGTACTTTTTACTTTAACTATTAATGGAACGAGTAGTAAATTTGTCGTAAGATTATTGGGTCTCAATCAAGGTACGCCAGAAAGTGAAACAATCTTATTACAAGCTCTCGAACATATGCGAATTCAAACGTCAAATCAATTGAATAAAATGAAACAAGAAAAACAATTTTCTGATGTTGATTGGAATATTCTCAATGAATATTTGCCTGAAAAACTTGTGCAAGAAATGGATGCAAGTCGAAAAACGAGTATTCACCGAAGATTATCTGCTATTCCAAACACAACTGGACCGAGAAATTCGTCTGTTGTGCAACCACAAAGTTTTCCAAATAATATACATGAGATTAATTCTTCTTCTGATAACCCAGTAACACATGAAGATTTTCTGTTTCCAGTATTTGATTTTCAACCAGAAGATACGAAACGATATGAAAATATGCGAAATGAAATGAGCATTCGTTTTCTTACGGCTCTATTAGTTGACTATGAAAAACAATGGTATCTTGGCATGATTCGTCGTCGAACATTGTACATTTTAATTAAATCCGTAGAAAAAGCCCGACATCAATGTTCTATTAAAATTCATTGGGATTCAATTATCGAACAATGTCGATTGTCATTTTTACTACAAACATTCTTACAATTTGATTCTATCGATTGGATAAAAAAACAATTGAATAAATTTTTATTTGATCATATCTTTCTTATGATTGAATTAGTTTTAGCTTTTCATTCAACACGCGATCGTATGAACAATATTCGAATACAATTTCCTGAATTAGCTAATATTGATGAACAAGTTTGGAAAGAACTTTCTCGAGAAATTTCTTCATATCAACAAATTGCTGCGTATACTCTACTCGATCTACAACAATCCTATCCAATATGTGTTGGCGAATTCAAATGACAAAACGTTGTGCTTCGATGTTACTTAAATATGAATCCATAGCTCTTATTGAACTCTATGAAACTGGAATATTAGGAGAAACAGAATATGCACATATTCTTGAATTAATTGAAAAGAAATTGTTCGATTTAGAATTTACTCATTTTAAAATGCCACAAAATGAATCAAAAACTATTGAACATGGTTTTCATTTCTTGTCATTATTTCAATTGATTTCAGAAAATGATAAATCACGTTGGGAAATAATTATGAAATCAAAACAAAAATGGTTTCAACCTGGTAAAATTATTCTTCAACAAGGTCAAATAGTGAACACAGCATATCTCATCGGTCGTGGAATTATTCGATGTGAGATAGACAATCAACCTATTTACTATCGATCAGGTAATATAATAGGCATTGATTGTCTATTCTCAAAAAAACTAACTGCTCATGGTACTTACTCAGTTGTTGGTGGAGTTTTAGAAGCCTATTGTATTGATATTGAGTTATTAAATCAATTATTAAACGATGAAGAATTAACACCGTCGATCTATCGTGAAATTGCTCTACATATTTTAAGTAATCATTATGCCGAGCATATGCCATTAAATCGTTCGCAAATAAAATTACTTTTACAAAAAAGAGCAAGATTCTATCATAAACAATTGAATTTATCAATGTCAATAAAAGTAAATGAACGATTACTTTTACTTAACGGTTATATAACATTCTCATCAGGAACACGAGAAAACAATACGTATGATTCGATTAAATTTCACATATTTAACCAATCGACCGACATTGTTCTAAATAAATCATCAGTTATGTATGTATGGACATATGATGACGAAACATATTGTCTTCATAATCAAAATGTTACGACTCATTTTCCCGTACAAACTTTTGGTTCGATCTCGAATGATTTGATTTATCCAGGATATTCAGGTGAAATTAGGAAACCTTCTGTACATCAACAAGCAAAACAATCGTTGCGTCATATTTCAAAGTTTGATAATATTCAAGAAGTGCCATCCGAAGCAGAAATTACTTTACAACAGAATTTTTAATTCTAAATTTTTCAACATAAAAATATCTTCAAATTGTATTGAAATGGATATGAATTTGAAAAAGTAGAACGATGGTTTTTGATTTTAGAAGTGTTGTTATGAACAGAAACTTCGAATATCCTATCGATTCTCTTCTTGTTTCGTCGTGTTCAGTGATTTTGTTTGGAAAAATATAATTGAAGCGTTTTTCATAATAGAAAAAGTGTTTTTTTTCTTTCATCGTTTCGCTAGTTACTTTAATTAAACTTCGATTACAAACGCAATTTCATTCTCATATTAACTACGACATATCGATGATTTGCGTGATAAAATCATTATAAATAGACGGCAAGAGTCACGAATACTATTTATATATGTTTAGATGAACAATAATTTAATCGATAATGTCGTTGATGGACACAAGAAATCGAGATCTTATAAGATTTTATCGAATAAAATGTCGGAATTACTCGTCTGGCGACTTGAACATGATCAATGGATCTCGTAAAAAACTGAAATTTCCTGCTTTTTTATAATTACCTTGAAAATATTTGACATTTCCCAGATTAAGCTGTAAGACAATATATGTAGAATCTATATGAGAGTTTGAATTATATAGTTTTCGATAAAAATCTTCGGCTCTATCGAACTCGCTAAGTTGTATCATTAGACAGCTCAAACGATCCCATCCTACGCCGTCGCCTTTTGAAAGCTCTTCTTTTTCAATATGTTCAGTAAGAATTCGAAGCTGTGGATCGTCATCATTTGTCGATGTTAATTTTACTTGTAATATGTCATTCTCCAATTGTTCCATTTCACCAATACGAAATACTGTGTGCATTGAAAATAATATTTCCTCTTCGATGCTACCAAAGTAACTGACACTATCCACTGAAGCGATAGTGTTGGCGACTCATGCTGGTCGAAAGAAAATTATTAAATGCTAATAGACTATTTTTACTTGATTTTAGTTTTTCTACTTCATTTTTAAGCATTCCTTGTCATCGATAAACAACGAATGGAACGCAATCAGTGCATTTTTCTCTGTATATTTTTTGTATTTGCTGATGAATATCTTTTATGAAGAAGGTCATATTAATGATAACGTCGATATCTTGCACTCGAAGAGCTCGATTAATCATAGAATATAGCAAACAGTCTCGGGTGTACCACCAAATAGGTGTGTATTTATCCTATTCTTGATCGAGTTCATCCAAGCCACGTTCTAACGAGTCAGGCATACCCATGATACTGATTGAAGCCATTATTATAATCACAACGGTGAGTATCTCGTTTGAGTTGATTATACAATTCATTGATCCACTGTTTAGTCGGCACTGGCTCATGTTCTTTTTCAGGAAAGATATAAATCGAGTCGATTTGTGCTTGATCTTGAATTAAAGTTATCAACTGTTGTACCAACGAATTCGATAGGATCATAAACACTTTTTCGTTGTCAATATCTGTGAGAAAATCGACACATTGATCAGCATCAGTGAAAGTAAACACGGAATAGATAACATTTTGAAGTTGAGAGATCACATTAATATAATATTGATTTGATGCATCAATACCATAATCAAGCCAAATGAGTATGTAATTCTGAGTGAACTCTAATGTTGTTGATTGTAATCGAAAATTTAATTCCGTTGTCATTACTCTTATGAAATATTTTGATTATCTAAAATAAGATCTCTAACGATTCAATGTTGTAAGTGTAGTACTTTCGTAAAAGAGAAATTTCGTGAGTTCTGTTTATTGATGTAAATGAACGAGAGCAGAAAACACGTATGTGAGAAGAAACAGAAAGAAGAGAGATAAAAGCTGATGGCGCGCAGTGTAGATATAGGAATAAATCTATTTTTAGTGTGCCTGCTCTTCTTTAGTTTATAAATCAATCCATTCATTTGTTTTTTCTTTAATATGAGGAAAATATTGTGTTTCTTCCGCTATTGAGATTTCAAACATAAATTCTTCGCAAACATTAATATATTCATCTCGAATAGTGCTATCATAGCAGCTTTTCGTAATAGATTGTCGATAGTTTTGCTTAAGAGTCTCTGAAACGGGAGATTCATTCTTGATTTCTTTCACAATACTCGACAAGTCTTTTGTCATCTTTTCTGCTTTGCATAACGTTTCTGATGTGAATGTTTCTATTTGAAGATTGTTGGCAGTCATAGTCAAATAATCCAGCTGTTGTAATCGACTATTCACATCAGATACAAAGTCTTGTGGCATGCAATCATAACCAAGTCGCCGTTTCGTTTGCTCTACCGCATAATTATCAAAACAAAGCTGGTGTAATTTTTCAAGTAATTTTTTATCGCGTTCTGGAAACGTGTTCATGTTGTAATTCTTCGAACAAAACATGCATTGATACGATTGGTTTGGACAGATCCAGATTTTAATGTCTTCGAGACGAGTATAACAAATTCGTTTCTCACACATAATACATCGATATGCATGGTGCCCATTCACTATACTGAAACTGGATAAACAAACTAAGCAGCAGGAATCGTTCATCTCAAGTCCAATACAAATAAGTATTGGAGATCCTCTATCGCCTACTACGACCATTCTCGGTACATCTCTAGTAAGCATTATCCTACTTTTTTGTTGTTGTTTTCATATGCCTTTTGACATGACATTGTAAAAACGATATATGCAACTCTTCGCAAGGTTATGTTGCGTGTTTCGATTTAAGTTAACTTTATATCCGTTAATAACATATAACGATGGTAACGATATTCGCACGTTATCACAAGTATTTGCTGTAGGAAAAAAATTCACTTATTGTTATTTGAAACTCAATGTTGGAAAAAAAGTAGATATTTTCTTTCCAACCAGAATCTTTTTTCACCGATTCAGATAACAGACCGATAAACTATCCTTGCTCAAAGAATGACATTGTTGCGTAGATCACACGGTTGTTAGTAATATCTGAATGTTCCTGTTACTATATTGCTTTCATATCTCACTGCTAACCATACATGTAAATCTACGTCCATGTCCACTCTTTTTTAGAGATTTCATCGTAATTACGCG
>ERZ781398.2639-NODE-2639-length-14846-cov-4.068285_pt1 | contig 14846 bp, 17 predicted proteins | sample MGYA00433077_ERZ781398 | MGnify/ENA primary metagenome ERZ781398 (study PRJEB29847, sample SAMN06458254) | wastewater metagenome | isolation source: Wastewater bioreactor | place: South Africa: Cape Town | study: EMG produced TPA metagenomics assembly of the... | reverse complement strand
CATTCATTTCAAACAATCTATGTGTGTGTGTGTACGTACGCGAGAATTCGGTAGATTTATATATTCAATGTAAGATGACACTGTACAAGGAGCTGATAATGATCATGAACTATTCACAATGAAAGATTAACTATTCACAAGCGTGCACATCTTTTTTTCTTTTTGTTCAATGATTGTTATTTACATAGTCAAATGGTATTTATTTTAAATTCGAACATTCCGAACATAGTTTTTGTTGTTATTGGCTAATGTGATTAACAAGACACAAAGATCAGAGATCGATTGACGAAATATGTAGAATGAAGGGGAAAAAAACATGCCGATTTCTTTTCCTTTTGTAATATTCGTCTTTGGAAACCATTCAGATATGTCTGCTAATGGAATTTACTCAGCGTGTATTTATCAATGATCCGTATTTTGACCTTGCTGAAATTATCATGTCCCTTTCTTTTCTGGTTGCTTCTTCGGTTCTCTCTTCGTTTGCCTTGTCGTTCTCATATGCTACAAATGTCCAACCTTGACTTGTGTTAACAGCAAGAGAAAAAATAAATTGTTGATACCAGTATTGCCGTTCTACTGGTCGTATAAACCAAAGACAGATACTGTCTTTCTGTCTATCAGCCTGCGTTTCTTCTTCTTCTTTTTTTTTTATGTCGATACGATGATGATGATGATGATAATGACACACACATAGACAGCAACTCAGAAAGTCCGAACAGGTGACTTGAAGGCGTACGTGTCAGAGAAAAAAGAAAATATTAAACGAGTTTTCCTTTTCCTATTTGTTCGTCAATGTCTTCTTCGCGTTTTTCTGTCTCTCTTTTCCCTTTTTTTCCAATAGTATTTAAAGAACGAACTAACGATTGATTCATAAACACATTTTCTTTTCTCGATAGAATTGATGAGTGTTAGCGTCATACATCGAGTAGAAACGACACGCTTTTTTTCTTCTTCGCTGGATTTCTTAACCACAGATACAAAAAAAGAAGAAGACGAAGCAGACAAATAATAAAATATTCCGGTAGATATCTGCTTCGATGAGATGAAAGAAGAAGAAGAAGAAGAAAACCGAAGGACGTTTGGAAACGAGAGGATAAATACTAGGTTCTTTCTTCTCCGTCGTTTTTGCCTGGTTAATACCAAGTTATCTATTTCGTCATCTTACTAGACATATCCCTACATAAAGCGAAGACAAAGACCGGAGAAAAAAAAAGTAGTACATTCTTTCCTTTCATCGTTCTTTTTTGTCAGCTCGATGTTGCGGTATTGCTATCACCGTGCTATATCAACAACGGCAGTTTTATCATTATCGTCATCTGTAGTTGTTATTATTATTATTATTATTATTGTTGTTGTTCTGTACTTTGTGCTTCCTAACATAGTTGTATATGTACGTGTATTCCAGAAATCTTCTTCTTTTCTTTTTTTGTCTTTCGTTCTTCTCCTATGCGTATATCTATATATCTATATAGTAGATATTTATTAGTATGTTTTTAATATTTCTCCGGATTTTTTGTTCTTTTCTCTTCTTCTTCTTCTTCTTCTTTTTTCGCTAACATTTGTGCGCTATTGCTCGGTTTTTTTGTATCGTACGTCTGCATTATAATCAGTCGAAGAAGAGGAGGACGACGAAGACGACGACAACGACAAGGACTGACGACAATTCCTTCCGTATTCTTCTTCCTGCATATTTCTCTTCCTCTTCAATTTCTTCTTTTTCTTAGCTTGCTGTTTCTATTGCTTGAAAATCTGCTTCTGTGTGTGTGTTTGTATGAAAGAAGAAAGCGAGAGGAAAACGAGAGAAAGAGACTATCCAACGTGTATAATGCGCGCAACCCAGAGCAAAAATAAATAAACAGGCACACGCAACACAAAAATCCTGAAATCACTAAGACCCTCTTCCTTCTTCTTACTCGTTTTCTTTCTCATCCGTCTTCCGTCTTCGTTTAGAAATAAGCTTTTACTAATACACGCACTCGCGTGTGATGTAATTTCGAGAGTATAATCGCATAAATGTAAACGGTTCGACGTTCGTTTTGTTTTTTATATTCCGATTAAGATCGCGACATATAGATATTAATATTGTTATTTTATTCGAGTTTGTATAGAGAGCAAAAAAAAAGGAATCTAATCTATTTTCGTCAATCGATGGGTAATGATGTGTGTGTGATCGGAAAATCTGTGAAGTTCATTGTTTTTTTTCTCTCTCTCTCTCTCTTTAATGTTTATATTAATAGATTTCTGTCACATTGATTAAGAATAGGACAAAAAAGTCTCTGTCTTTAATCGGTAGTAATATTGTTAGATGAGAATAATGGAACAAAAAAAGAAGAAGTTAGTATAGCCTGACTATAGAAAATAAGTAATAAGTAACAAGAGAATTCGATTGAGAATATTGTGTCCCTGAAAACAAGAAGGAGAAAATCATAGTGTGTGTATGTCTATCATGTATGTGATTTCCGTTTTTTTTCTCTCTGCTGCAACGTCTTGATTTTTTTCCATTGATTCATTTGTGTCTACTTTATTTTAGCCCATGCTCACATGGTCGCATCATTATGGATCGCCGTGTTTGGCTGGGAATTGATCGATTTATAAAGACGACATATTAAAAATTACTATTATTATTAATCGTCACAACATCATTATTACACCGTCGTCCTTCCTTTGTCTTTTCTTTGTTTTTCTCCTCCTTCATCATCTTCTTCGTCTATAACTACTATTAGTAGAACAATTTTTTGTGACCTCCTGCAAATTTTTCTTCTTCTCTTCTATTTCTCATCAGCGACGTTTGCCGTCGTTGTCGATGTTGCAGCCATTAATCCTAAGGTTGATCAATATTGAACGGACTCCCGTATGAACGTCGGAGCGAATGGAGGCCGTTTTGATTTTGATGACGGCGGTACCTATTGCGGAGGATGGAACGACGGTAAAGCACACGGATACGGTGTATGTACAGGTCCGAAAGGACAAGGTGAATATGCGGGCGCTTGGCAATACGGCTATGAATTTTCAGGCATCTACTTATGGGTAAATAAGTCTCGATATAATAAGGCTAATAAGTTTCAATTTTTTTTTCTTTGTTTAGCCATCAGGAAACTCATATGAAGGACAATGGATGAGTGGTAAACGGCATGGACTCGGTTGTGAAAAGAAAGGTCGTTGGATTTATAAAGGTGAATGGACGCAAGGTTTTAAAGGACGATATGGTACACGTCTTTCGGAAATCTCCGGTGCTAGATATGAAGGAACATGGGCAAATGGATTACAGGATGGTTATGGTGTTGAAATCTATGCAGACGGTGGAATATATCATGGTCAGATACAACAAGGTCTTCGACATGGCTTTGGTATACGACGAAGTGTACCCTACGGTCTTGCGTCTCGTTATCGATCAAAAGATGTACGAGATTCATTGACTTCACTTCGTTCGGAAGATGACGATGAACGTGCACAACGTAAGTAACGAAACTAAGAGAGAAGAGAATTTTGTAATTGTCTTTTTTTGTCGGATTTTTAGGCGAACGAGACAAACGTATGGATGAGAATCGTGGTGGATTTGTTCTTCGTTCAAGATCCGATCCACATGATCCATCATCACGTAGCGCCAGTCAAGGTCCACGTCGTGGTTCATTATCAGCAAGTGCTGATCGTCGTTCATCATTACGTAAAACAATTCTATCAAAATTACGTAAACAAAAATCTACCAGTGATATCGAAGAATTATCAACAACGAAAAAGACCAGTTCATTTCGTTCAAATGCTAGTACAACAAGTGGAGATTCGAAACATTCAATTAAAACTGCCACATTAGCATCATCACATGGCAATACACCGAATTCTATGGGCACATTTGATGATGGTGAACATTCATTTATATCTCAAGATGATATATTAGATGGTAATGTTGTCGAAACTTATATGGGAGAATGGCGAGCTGATAAACGTTCAGGTTTTGGCATAGCCGAACGATCCGATGGTTTGAAATACGAAGGCGAATGGTTTAATAATAAGAAGAATGGTTATGGAGTAACAACATTTCGTGATGGTTCAAAGGAGGAGGGAAAATATAAGAATAATGTTTTAATTAGTGATAAACGTAAGCCAAGCAAATTATTTTTACTTCGTACATCGAAATTTCGTGATAAAATCGATGCTGCTCTTAATAATGCAATGAAAGGTGCAACGAATGCACAACAAAAAGCTGAAATTGCAATGGCAAGAGCGAATAATGCTCGTTCGAAAGCACATTCAGCTGAAATCTATGCCAAACAAGCTCGACAAGATAGTATCGATGCTCGAATAAGTGCACGAGCAGCTGCTCCTGACTTTCGTCAACCAGGTTTAAATTCATCAATGAAAATAGTTAAGCTTCTATGTTCGATTTGATTTTCTTTTAGGAGAAGAAAAACCACAAGTGTTCATCCCATTAGATCTCGACAAGCAACCCGATGGCAAACTCATTGTTGGTAATCATATTATTATCAATTCACCGAATGGCCGTTTACCTATGACAGTACCTTCAAATCAAGCATCACAACCGCCACAATTCATGCCTGATGGTGGAGTTTATCAAGGTCAATCCAACGATTGGAATCAGACAACAAAAGTACGTTCACGAGAGAGAAAAACAACAGTTTAATATGATTCAATTTAGACTATGGGTCCACCACAATCCGCATTTTCACAACAACAACAACAACAACAACAACGTCCAAATCTCTATAATCAACAACAGCAACAACAAGTGCAAGCGCCGATCAATTCAAATATACCGTATTCAAACATGGCCGATACTCGTCCAGGTTTGTTGTTTTTTTTTCTTGGTCGAAAGAACAGCGCAGTAAATGTTCAACAATTAAAACTAAGAGAAAGAAAAATATTTTTCTTCCGATTGATTTCCGTTGAATAAGAAAAGACTTCTATCGAGTATTCTTTAGGTATTTCCGTTTCAAAACATTATTCACAATTACCTCAACAACCATTGTCCTATGGTGATAATTCAACATCGGGAAATTTAAGTTTTGATGACGATCGTACAACAACAATATCAACACAATCGAGTACAGCACAATTCGTACCTAATCAAGTTGGTATTGGCCGTCGTTCCGATGGTAAAAGATCAACTCTAATTAAAAGCCGTCATGTTGATGCCTCTGCTGAAGATCTCCTACACGATCAACATCATCATCAACATCAACAACAACAGCAAAATGCTTATCCGCCGATTAATCCACATACCCATCAACCAATCCGTCATACATCAAATTCTCGAACAACAACAATTACATCGAATTCACCGAATAATTACAATATTCGTCCTCCTCTTATACATGGTGCTCCGGGCTCACAAAATTCAAGCGGACATGACTCGGGTTTGAGTTCTGGTGGTACTAGTTTCGATCCTGAACAACAACAACATGCGTACTATCTCAGTAATCCAATGAATTCAGTTCGATCGACGACTCCTATTGTTGATACATATGATGTACCACCAGCCATACCTATACCTAAACGTAAATCACTTCCAAGTATTGTTAAAACAGTTCCAGGTGATTATAAAATCGATGAAACAGCACGTTCAAGTGATAATTTAAAAGAAAAAGAAACATTTATCATTGAAAATGGCATACGAAAACGTGTTACAGCCCAACCGCCAACGTATACTGAAAGTGGTTCAATTGTACCACAAGCAACTGTGATGACAAGTAGTAGTGGTTCACCAGTACTTGCTCGTCGTGTTATTCTTGAAAGTATTAATAAACTCGACAAGCCAACAACGGCAACACCGTCAACAACAGCAAATTCACAGCATACCGGTGGAAATAAACGTGGCAGTATGCCAACTGTTGTTAATATTGCTCGACATCGACAAGAAGCTCCGAGTAAAACTTCAAAAAAGTCAAAAAACATTATTTATCGTTTGCAATTTTTTTTAATCTGCGCAGGTATTTCAAGAGAAGAAGCCTCAAAACTTGGCTCACAACGACGCGAAGAATTACGTCGTCAACGTGATTATGATTCAACCGCCATTGGCCGCGTTAAAGCTCTATTACAGGTATTTTTCCATTATATACATTTTCTTCATGCATGAGATTGCTTCTTTCTCTTTCTTTCTCTTGGTTTGTTTTCCAATCATGGATGAAAATGCTCGAAAACCATCAATCTTTTCCATCATTATAAATTCATTATTAGGGCCTTTTTTTTCCTGTCGACTGAGATTGTGTCCTGCTATTAGCAATTGATCTTTTGCTTTCTATTTTCTCAGCGAGTTATCTATCGATTAGACAAAAGTATTTGCCTCGTTGGATCTTATTGATGTAAACTACTGTTGATGAATAACATCGATCACATGTACATTAGCATAGAGATTGATAAACGAGAACAAAAACTCGAATTCTCCGATGAATAAAACTTTGATTTGCATGTGCATGTTTTGCTTTTCTTTTCTTTTCCAGTCAAATATTTCTCCTGATGTCGATCAAACTCGTATGCATGTGTCTACCCGAGAGATATCCATTCAAACCGATGACGACGACGAATATAACGATGGTATTCAGGTACATATTGAAATCAATATGCTATTGTTGTTGTCTTAAGAATAAACTAATATTCGTTTATATTCTTATCTTTTTCTTTGTTTTTTGTTTTATTTAGAATGTCATCTATCGAAATCGTGTGTTTATTGCCATATTTTTTCTAAATCTTTCCCTTGCTCTTTGGTTTATTCAATTGTTGAGATGATATGATGATGCTTGTTACCCATTATCATTGAGTTTCTTTTTTAGCTTATCTCTTTTTTCTCTCTCTCTCTCTCTCCGTTTTGTCTTCTATTTTTCTCGGTTCGCATCCGTATGTATGCATATACATAGCTCAAGGTTTTTCTTTGTGGCCTGTTACTGCTGCTGTATTACTATTCAACAGCCGATAAACAACAAACAACGAAGGTCTTCTTCCTTTTTTCTTTTTCTTTTTGTCTCTCTTTGTGTGTGTGTGTGTGTGTGTAAAGCAAAGAAAAAAAACCGACTGTTATTTTCTAAAGAGATGCGACAATGAATTGACGATGACTTCTTTTGGATTGTTATTTTGTTTCGACCACACCATGTCTTCTTTTATGCTCTTCCGTGTGTATGCGTGTTCGAATGCACTCATATATATATTTTTTTCCTATCTTTTATGCTCTCTTGTTCCTGTATGATAGACAGTAAAAAAAACGCACAAAAAAGAACAGAACATTGAAAGTTTTTCTTCTTCTTCTTTTTTTTTTCTTCTTCATTTGTATTTTGTTTTCTTCTTTCTTCTTTTGTTCAATTTGTATACCACACAAGACACGAAAAAAAAAAGAAAAATAGAGAACTATTCTCGTTTGATTAATTGAATTATATTTTGGAATGAATTCATTAACAATGAAAACGTGATGAATTTATTAATAGAATATAACAGATGAATAATTTTGATCACTTGAAGTTGAAAGAAAAATTGAATTGTTTTCTTGTTGACGACATATTGAAGTAATTAAACTTAACCGAACTAATAAGAAAAATCAATAAGCATGAAAAACAGATAACGATGATTGTGTTCTTTCGATTAGAACGACCATTGTTTTTTCAGGTAAATTTGGGAACATCTGGCAAAGAAATTATTTTTGCTCGATTAATTAATCAGACAAGACTATATGGCAAGATAAAGAGTTTTTCTTGTTGTTTCTATTGTAAAGTTCGCAATATGACAATTATGAAGGATTTAGTGTTACTTAACTTAAGTACATGAAAATATCATTATCATGCAAAAAAAATTTAAACCTTTGGAAGTACCTCGACCTCGACAATGGAACATGCAATGTTCATGTGTATATATATATATATGTCGTTATCAATTAGAAATACGTTATTTCGATAGGAAACAGCAGATAAAATGTCAGATGTTTCTCTGTCATCATCATTGTCTTCAGATATACTCTTGTCAACAAAACTAGCATAAAATAAAGGAAACAATAGCGAAATGTTCTGGTATATTCTTCAGCTTGATATATATATACACATATATAATAAAGGTTTTCCGGTTAATGACAGACAAGGAAGAACGAGAGAGAGAGAGGGATGGCCAAAGACAGGAAGACCCAAAAGATAAGAAGTGGGCGGAGAAGAATGTTCGTTGAAACATAATATACAAGAAAAACAAGAGACAATTTTTGGCTGATTTGACAAGTTTTTCTCTCTTTCTTTTCTTGTTTTTATAGATTAAAATAAGAAAAGCACCCTCAAGAGATTAACTGTCAATAATTGTTCGAATCAAATAATATTTCTTTCTTTTATTTTATTCTAGATGTTGCTCATTGAATATGTTCGAACAGTTTCTATTCTATGTTTAACAATATTTGGCTGTGCAGGCAATATTTTAACATTAATTATTGTTAATCAACGTTTTTTTCGTAAGACATCATCAGCTGCATTTATATCAGGTTTATCCATAGCTGATTGCTTCGTACTTTGCCTACATAGTCTACAAATTCTAACTAAACTTCAACCACAAGTCACATCCTACGATTGTCTTGTATTTTATTTCATTGATGTATTTCGTTTATTATCTGTTTGGATCGTTTGTTTGATAAATATTGAACGTTGCTCATTAGTTTTCAATCCATGTCATCTACCACGTTTACGTAGTCCAGTCAAAGCTCGCATCATTGTCTTGATTCTTTTTATTTGCTCATTACTTATCTTCAGTCATTATTCACAGCACATGTATATTCACTATGTCTATCGTGCGAATCAAACAGCACCAATACGTTCATTATGTATGTTCAACGAAGGTTTTCATCAATTAACATGGCAATATATACAATCAAGTTTAACCTATTGGTTAATCGTACCTGTTTGCATCATATGTAATTGTTTAATTATAAAACGTCTTCGACAAGCATCACAAATCGAACGTACATTAAATAAAATTGTTCAAAACAAATTAGATCTTTCGAATAAACAACATCAATTAACAGCCATGCTTGTTGCATCGTCGATATGTTTTATTTTAACTTCAACACCATTTACAATTCATAGTATATATTTACTTTTAACGGCTAATAAAGACAAATTACAATATACAATTCATATACTCATGAATATTCTTTTACATATTCATCATGCATCGAATTTTTTAGTTTTTCTTTTTTCATGTCGACGTTTTCGTCTCGAATTAATGAATCTTCTGCATCGTTGTTTTCATTGTGAAATCTTCTTACCATGGAATCGACGATCAACAGCTAATACCGAACAAATTGTGATTTATTCAACAAAAAATCAACGTACACCAGTGAAATTATTTACACAAAAAAGTCAACAACAATGGCGAAGTAGTCCAAATAAAATCATTGTCCTTACAACGAATAACAATAATCAACGTAAATCAATGCGAAACAATTATCGAGCTCTCTATAAATAAATTCGTTTTTCTTTCCTTTTCCTTTTTCTTTTTTCTAGTAAATAAATATGTGCGTTTATCGATAAACGAAAAGAAAAACTGCTTTGACATATAGGATTAATAAAACGAACAGATGCACTATATAATATTTTTTCTCTCTCTCTTTCAAACGAATGAGGAAAAAAAACGTATATACACATACGTTCGTTTTTTTTTCTCGATTACTGACATGTAGATGATTTCGTCATGGATCGATGGATCGTTTTTTGTTTTTGTTTAGTCTATTGAAATCATGCGAGCTAATAGAAGTGATCATCGTTTATTTCAAACAAATTCACTCGACGTACAAACGACTGAGAATACTGATGCAATATCATATGCAAGTTTAAATTTTGATCAATCATCGAATATCTATTACAAAAATACTACTGCTAATCCAACTGTTAAACGACGTTTAAAATCGGCAGCAATCGCTCATGAAATCGATGGAATTAATATTAATGGAAGTCTATTCGATACTCATCTATTTCAATCGAATAATTCGTCGTACATACAGGACTATTGTAATACGCCCAAGGACTTCAATCGTTTTCTCGAAGGTCATCATAGACGACAAGCAAATTCACATCTAAATCCACATCTATTTAAAATGTCATTTATATTAACATTATCCGAATGGCATGTTGATAAAGAAGTCCTATTAGATTCTTGTCCACAGAGTGATCCAAACAATGAAGAATTACTAAAGGAAGTGTCGTATTATAAGAAATTTTGCTTTCCAGAATTAAATCCAAAAGCGTCAAATGGAGGCGATCTACTTGAAGATTTAACAACCTATGTTTTTACACGAACGAATTCGATTGGTGAAGTCGAATATGGATATTGTCGACGGATTACATACAATAATCAAATATCAAAATATCCAATTGTAATTTGTATTGGTAGGATTTTCAAAAACAAAACTGAATAAAAATGAAAAAGTATTCTTTCAGTTTCAACTTATACATATTTTAAACTCTACGATGCAATACTAACTGAATTATCGTCAGGTATTTATTTGTTTTTTTTTAAAATAAATTAGTTTGAATTCAAAAATTTATTTTTCTTTAGTTTATGTATAAAATGAACTTGAATGTAGTTTATTAATGCAATCATTCTATTCGAAACCTATACCTCTTCCAACATTGGATTCATCGGGAATTATTTGTAAATTAAATAATCGCCGTTTATTTTCCTATATTTGTCCGAAAGATGATCGTCTCAATCATGATTATTTCTCCACTCTTCTATCGACTCTCTCACCTGATTCAATTGTCTATCTATTTGAATCGATGTTACGTTCAAAAAAGATTCTTCTCTTCTCAAATAGACTCTCAAAATTAACGAAATGTTCTCTTGCACTCTCCTTTCTTCTCTATCCATTTACATGGACATATCCATTTGTTTCACTGATGCCATCCTCTTGGTTACAAGATCTAATCGATTCGCCATGTCCATATATTTACGGTTGTTTAACCGATATAACAAAACAACTATCAAACACATTGGCAATGGAAAAAGATTCTGTTCGTGTTGATCTCGATACGGATACGATTGAAGTGGGTTTAAACGATGGTTTTTGTCTTCCATTAGATCTTCGACAAATATGTATCGCTTCATTAGAATATCTCATAAGATTTCGTTTGATTCGATCGGATCTTAATTTGATCAATATTGCTTGTCATGAAGCATGCTTACATGTATTTATTGAATTGTTTCATGCTCTACCGGATTATTTTCAGCGCGACGAACAAAAACCAAAATCGGTCGATGCACCACGTCGTGTATCGGTAACAGTTAATGATTTGAAAAAGTTCGATTTTCGAAACGAAGACAATCGACTTGGTTACGAATTTCGTTCGGATGAATTCTTAATTCATCAGCCAACATCTTCATATGTTGTTTTTCTCAATGAATTTATTCGTGGTAAAATCAACAATAGATTCAAGTTCAAGATAGGATCTGTTTATTTTTAGGAATGATGTGTTTGAAGTTTCTCGATGATTATCAACGTCCTGAACAACCATTCAGTCTATTTACTCAACGTATTCAAGAACGTCGACGAATGACATTCGATGATCTCTCGATAAATCCTGTCATTCGTTTTCGTCAGACATTCGATCTTCTCGAAAAACAAATGAAAATCTCATCGAAATCAACGACCACGCCTATATTTTCTCGATTAGTGAAGAAACTGTTTTAAATCATTTTTCTGTATTTTCTGTCCTTTTTTTTGTAATGACTAAAAATAAGTTTAATTGTTCACATCTGGTGAATGCTGACAGATGACCACATGACATAAGACAGAATTGTTCACAAAAAAAAACGAAGAACGTCATTTCCTTTGACATCAACATCTGGATCTTTCGATTTTACTCGGAGAATGTACGCCTGGTACTTACTCTTTTTGATACTCGACATGACAAAAAAAACCGTATTCCGTTTTTGCTTTTATTTTTTTTTCTTTTTCTCTCGTTTAACAATTACTTTGATTAGGAACATTGATTTGCCTTCTTCTTCTTTCTTCCTCTTTGTCGAGATATTAATGTGTATATAAATCTCTACTGAAAATCAAGAGAAAAACATTTTATTCATTGTATAGATCGGTTCGACTGACTAGAGACACGATTTCACTTTCAATCAGCTAATACGTTCAATCATTAATAGATTTCAATTCTTTCTTTTTCTCTTCCGACATCCCTTCTCTCTCTCTTGACGACAATATTTGAGTAGGAGTACGAGAAACACAGAAAAAGAGAGAGAAAGGAAAAAATCTTTTCTTGAAAAGACACACAACTAGAACGAGCAGCTAATTGTCCGTTCATTTTTAATCAAGGACACTATTTGTATGCAATATAGAGAGCTAAGGAAAAGGCAGAATGTGAACATTTTTCTTTCGTGTCGTTGCTATTATTATTACTATTATTATTAGGTAAGAAGCACAGAACCTTAATGAAGTGTAAATGACAGTTTCGATTGACAGTTATTTTCTAACAAATAATTCGTAATTTAATTTCAATTTTTTATTCTGACATTACGAGTATAAAAAAATCTTATTTCGTATTGATGATCCGTGTCCATGCTTGTCTCTCTCTCTAAACATATATATATTGAACTATTTCAGAATATTTGCTCCTTTTTCTCATATTATTCCGCTGCGTCTATTTATTTCGTCAATTGAATAACAACAACAGCAATATGCAATATCATTCCATAATCGCTTATTTATTCGTCATGGTTTTTGCTATGACTATTGTTTTAACACATGCCAATAAAGAACGAGAACAATTTGCTGATCTTTTACAAAAACGTAAACATCTCAATGGCTATTGGGTAGGCAAACGATATATTCTTACATCGGACGAAGAGCCATCATACGACAGTGGTAAATATTTTCTCAAAACAAATAGAAATTTTTTTTTTGAGAATAAAAACAAAACACGTTCATGTTTTTTCTTTTTGAAGAAGACGATTTTTCAGCTGCCAAACGTGCTTCATATTTAGTTGGCAAACGTGGTACCTATTTAGTTGGTAAACGTGCGTCATATCTTGTTGGACGTAAACGTCGTGATTTGATGGCATCGCAATAAAACATCCAAATATTCGATTTCTAAATAAATAAATAAATAAATCGTATACGCAATCTTTATTCGTTTCCCATTCTCTTTGAAATCTATCGCTCAATAGCCATAGACCGATGCAACAGACGAAACACATAAAAAAAGCATTTTTTTTGTTGTTGTTAGTTTGCATTTGAACTACGAAACACACACACACATACATATATGTAATAAAATATCTTCGTTTAATATTTTTAATCGAAAGACGGACACATACAAAAGAAAGAAATTTTTATTTATTCTGCATTTGAACAAACAAATCTCATGAGAACGAAACATTTTCTAATCAGTTACATCGTTGACGATTCACCAGAGTCTCGTTGTTTTGTATTGTCGGTATATTGATTAAGTGTATGAAATTGTTCTCCTTTGCTTTGATCACATTAAACGAGAGAATCCGATTTTGTTATCGACGATTTCATATGAATGAGTAATTCGTCGGTTGGATTCTTCTGATTGATATCATTTAATTTATTTCGAAATGTTCGACTAGATGAAAAAATAAAAGAACTCACTATTTTCTATTAATCATTGAAGAAACTACTTTGCTGCTAAGATGCCTTCGTAAATTATCAATTGATTTCGAAAGCCGCCATTCGGATTGATACAAGATCGACGGACTTTAACGTACTCTAATGCTTCATTCAATGAATAATTGTTTTCTTTCATTAAATAAGCGATCACCTAAGAGAGAGAGGGGGAGTAAAAGAAAATTATTAATTTGGTACTTGTTTTTTCTCTCCTACAGTCGATGCCGAACGACTAATACCCATTTTACAATGCACTAAACAACATTGATTATTCGCTCTTAATGAAAAATCGTAGAAATAGACGTTTTTTTTTTTGCTTTAAATTATCGTACTTTGCTTCGTTGATAAAACGAAACGTTCGTTCCCATTCTTTCAGTAGATCGGCATCGTCATGATCATGTACTCGAACATTTAAATATTTGAAATGTCCTGGATAGAAATTGTCGATTTCACGAGAAATATTAAGAATGTGACTGATGCCATTCGATTGTAATTCATCGAAATTCGATGCATTCCATTCCGTACCGAGATACAGATACGGAAGAATCATCGTCGATTTGTCCATCTGAGCGAGGATTTCAAGCATTTCATCGTCGATATACTGTTTGTAAGAAGTCAATGACATTTCAAAAGCGTTTTCAAGTTGTTCACGTAACTAAATTTTAACAAAAAAAAAACAAAATGAGTCTCAGATCGTTTTGTTTTTATTTACATATTTCGATGTAACTTCATCGAGATTAACTTGAAGCATGATTTCCTTTAGTTTCGTACGAATTTGTGTTCGGAATGTTTCGTCATCGGATGATAAACTTGAAAAAGACGAAAAGTTTTCTTCAATAATGAAAATTGCAATCTACGGTTGATAGAAATGCGGTGAATCACTTCGATGTGAAACAATCTCATCCATTTGATTCCATTCATTGACATAGATTTGATTCGATCGAATTTTCGCTTGTCGATAGTAATCGAGCCACGTATGACTTATCTCATTATTAGCAATATAGTTATAATGACGAGCTTGATTTGATGCTTTATGCAGACTTTGATAAGTTGTCCTGAGAGAGCAAAGTTTTATGAAATTAGAAAATAAAATGAAGAACATATCGCCGTTTTACCATAGAGCTTGAACGCTCACCGGTTTGAATCGGAAACATTGATCACAGGAAGTCAGTTTGAAACCTCTTGAGATTAGAACACAAAATAGTTTCTTTGATAGTTGTTTTGTTTTTGTTATACCTGT
>ERZ781398.2619-NODE-2619-length-14937-cov-4.602406_pt1 | contig 14937 bp, 18 predicted proteins | sample MGYA00433077_ERZ781398 | MGnify/ENA primary metagenome ERZ781398 (study PRJEB29847, sample SAMN06458254) | wastewater metagenome | isolation source: Wastewater bioreactor | place: South Africa: Cape Town | study: EMG produced TPA metagenomics assembly of the... | reverse complement strand
AAAGCCAGAAAATGAAAAACCATTTGTTGGTGTAACTAGACAGATAAGTAGATATAATGTTTATTTTTCCTAGTAATCAGTTGAAAGTATCTAATTGAATTAGTTTTAATGTGCTATTATTGTCAGACAAAAAATGTGATTATCTATCGAGATATAAAACATTGATCTAATCTTTAAAGATGATTGCTGTTGTTACTTGAACTTTCTGTTCATTATTAGATAATGTTGATTGTTATCTGACACTCGACTCATCACTACAAAAATCCGTGCCGAATAGAATGATGATGAGGGTGATGATTATGCAATCGACTTTCTCTCTCTTCTCTTCTCGTTTTTTTTTCCTTTCTAATGATCATCATGTAGATATCGAACAGATTGCTTTGCTTATTTCCTTTTTCCGACATTCAAGAAGAGAATCTATCTTACTCGTTGATGATGATGAAACTGGATTTGGCTTGATTAATTCAGCTTTTCGACAGATTGTCGGCAACGTTTTATGAACAAAATAATAGACTTGTAGTACGCCTTCCGTGTGAGCAAGATAAACAACTGGACATGGAGGTAATTTTTTATTTCCTTCACGAAATTCCAATGTCGAATTGAGACCCAATGCCATACCAGTAAGTACAGGTCGTTCGTAATTATTGACCGAGACATTTTTGACTGTTGCACGAAATTGATCGGCAAATGACCATATATCAAGTGAATCCTAAATTGAAAACAAAAACGAAAAAAGATAATCTCTATTTATCCGGTTAATTTGGTCTTTCTCATGATAATCATCATCGCCTGTTTGGACTTTATCTTTTGCCTTTCATATTCTTTTTATTTTTTGACAGATGGTTCCAATGCGTGAGAAGATTAATCATTAACTTTGAACTCATTCATTGATAACTAGGAAGGAACGTTTTTTTTTTCGAACACATCTGGTTCTTTCGTAAAAAAAACCAGAGAGAAAGAGAACGAAGGAGCATAACTTCTATGGTTCACTTTTTTCTTCTTCTTCTTTGAACCAGCTGTGTATGATTTACATCAGCAATCTTTCAATTGACCATGAAATAAGGTGCAAATAGAAGAAGTATATGTTCGAGTTGATCGAACATTTCAATTAACAGATAAAATGAAGACAGTTCAAGTATTATATTCATGCTGTTCAAATGTTGAATATCGATCGTTCGAAGGTAAATAGTATTGCTCGGCATGATTTTCAGTGTAATTTGAGATGCGAACGCCTTATTAGCCAAGATTGAGACTATCGCCTGCTGTGGGCAAAAAGAACAGTGAGATATTCTCGGACATGGTCAAAAGTTCGAGATATTAGTCGAGCATAAATATGCTTCGTCGTTCACAAACGATGATGCAATTCGAACATAACATTTTTCTCCTATATTTTTAATGCTTCAATTAACAAATGACAAAGAAATATCAATTAGTAAATGGAACTCTGTTTATTATTATCAATTACATTTGAATGACAGTAAATTTACGCGTAAAGAACGTGTAATCATTAAAGCGCAAAATGATCAAGAATTTGATTACACCATCAAGAAAAACACGGATAGGCTCAAGTCAAACAAAAGAATTAACTAGTTTTCTTTTTTTTTGCGCTCGTGTTTTTTCTATGAATATGTCAGATTAAGTATTTCGATAGTTTGATATGAAGAGAGAGAGAGAAAAAAAAACGAAACTTTTTTCTCCATTAGTCATCATATTGCATCATAGTAGCATGACAAAAGTGGGACACTTGTATATATGAAAGACAAGAGAGAGAGAGAGAGAGAACGATGGTGAATGAATGGCATTACTCTTGACGATGTAGTGAGAGAAAGAGAAAAAGAATTAGAGGATAAAGAAGGAAAGAAAGAAAGAAAGAAAAGAGAAAAAATGAGCGAACGAGAGCAAATGTGAACATTGAACAGACACCCTCGACTACCGTTATGCAGACGCATGTCTTTGAAAAGAGAAGTAGCACTAGAAGAGTAAGTTGTTTGCAATGTCCGGTCGTATGTTTGTTTTAATGAATTGCTTCTTCTTCTTCTTTTTCTTTTTTTTATGGGAACTTCTACGATTATGTATGTCATTTACTTTTTGTTTCTCTTCCATCGAGATAGAGGAGGAGCATATGTACAGACGTTCATAAACATTATCATTTTTTTTTCTTCTTCTTTTTTTCTCAATACAATAATAGTCGATGAATGATGACTTCATGTCAAGTCTACACATGTTCGTATATGACTTTAATCTTTCACCTTAGATGTCTATCTCTCGATATGTATATGTATATACATATATGAACGTATATCTTGATTACCTTCGTTCACATTCGAAATGGATATTCTATTGACCGCTAGTGTTTTTCTGCTTCCTAGCATATTCTCTTCAATTTCGGGCACGATACAAGTAGAGGAAAAGAAAGAATAAGAAAAAGAAAAAGAGACTATTGACCAATACATACGATTGAAGTGATGGTGCCCTATGAATAGTAAGTAGAGAAAGAATGAATGAATGAATGAATGAATATATATACATATATTTTCTTTATTTAAACAAGAGAAAAGATCAACAGTTTTCTCTTGAAATCAGTACATTAGCAAAAATCAATTGGCAATCACCCGTTGTTTGCTTAGTCTCATCTCGTTGATATATAAACAACATTAAATCTTATCAATTTTTCTTTTTCCTTTTTTTCAGATGTATTTAAGTAGATTAATACTTGTATTTCTTTGCATACATTTGTCAACAACATTAGCATCGATTTGTTCGGAAGAAAATTATTCATCACAACAGTGTGAATGTGAAGAAATATTTTCAAATAATGAAATTTATCTTGCATTGAAATGTTCGATATTTCCACAATTGAAAACGCATATTAACTATCGATCAATTGAATTCGAATTTTGTTCGAATGATTTAGATTTTTCTCAACAAACATTCGAAAATTTAACAATTAATATTCTACGTATTCGTCATTGTAATCTATTGAATTTAAATGAACAAACATTTGCAAACATAAAACAATTCGAAAAATTCTATTTCGAAAATTCAACAATTAAATCACTTACAACACATGAAAACAATTTTCAAGATATATTCTCAATAAATTCATTTCAAACATTAAAATTTCTAACATTAAAATCAATACATTATCATCAAACGCATGTACATGATAAAAAATTAAATTTCGAATATCTTCTTCAACAATTACCTAATCTTCATCGATTAGAATTAACAAATATTCTTCTCGATAGTTATCGTTATACGAATGTACAACTTGTTGGACAAAAATTAACTTATCTCAGTCTAACAAATACACATCAAACAAGTTTAGTACCAATCGAATATCTATCATCACTTGAACAATTACTTATTCGTCAACTACCCGAAATATTCAAAACACAACCATTAATAAAATCATTGAAAAAATTAAAATTTCTTAAATATATTCTCTTTGAACATAATGATATTAAATCAATTGATTCATTGGAATCAGCAAGTTTAGATGACATTGATTTAACATCAAATTCTATTGAAACAATCGATGAATATACATTCGAACATGTACCTAAACTTCGACAATTAACTCTAACAAATAATCCGTTGAATCAAATCGATAAAAATGCTTTTTGTGGCGTTGAAAAACTTCAACGTTTATCAATACATATTAAACATCGACAAATATCACCATTGGATAATTGTTTTCTTATTAATTATCCTTATTTAAAAATTATTCAAGACAATCAAATGAAATTCTCATGCAATTGTCAATTATTAAATATTTATCAGGAAAAAAATCGAACAATTAATCGAATATTTAAGTCTCATCAAAATTGTCTCTTAGAAAATCAATTCGTACAATTCTATGAATTAGAACAACGTTTAAATTGTTCAATGAATCCATTCGAACAATGCGAACCAATTTGTCAAAAACGACGTGTCAAAGTTCTCTCGACTCATATCGAACATATTCAAGGCAAAGACAATCATTCAACACGAATAACTCTATCGGCTTGTGCGTTTTTCTTATCTGCTTTTGTATACAATTTTATCTTTTAAAAAAAACAAATAATAATAAATTCCTAAACTAACCTGATTAAGTTCATTCGGACCGAGTACATTGATTTTCAATGATTTCGTCAGGCCAGTTATGATAATTTTACTAGAAATAGACGAAATTATTTTTCAAATAAATCGTTTATGACGTACGTTTCATTCAATCGAAGATAGAAATATTGTGGATTGAGATCGGGCAATGCTTCATCATAGTCAAAGAAAAGATCATTGTAAATTTGAGTTTGTCGAATTTGATCCTTCATTTAAAAAAAAATGTAAATAAATATAAAAATAGGATTGTCTTACTTTATCACAAGTGATTAACAAATGAAAATACGGAGATTCATTCGAGTTTTCATCTGGCGAATTCTCCGAATAACCAAGAAGAAATTGATATGTTGATAACCATAGAACACTAATACATGGCGGATAAGTACCATTTGCAGTTGATGATGCATATTGTTTTTTTAAAATCATATTAGTATCGTACAGATTCAATGCACCTTCGTATGTCACAACAACTAATTGTTTACCTTTCGGACTCCAACAAACTAGAAGATTGAAAATTAGGAAAAACAAATCGATCCAAACGAATTTCTACTTGATGAATAATCATTATTTGTTGTCGATCTACCCAATGGTTTCAATTGTTTTGTTGGTAGATCGATTTCAAATGTTGAAACAGCGCCTGTTCCATCGATATATGCAAACATATTCGGTATGGCAGGATTCCATGAAAAATTCTGTATTGTATCACCAATTGCGTCACTCGATAATCGTGACGGTGGACAGATCGGTGTTGAATCGGACTAAAATGTTTTCACTCTCAAATTTACGTGTATATTTTTCTTTGAAATGAAATCTTACCATTTGAATTAGCTTTACAATATCATAGAAAATAATTAGCCAACATTGTGCGTCAGCTTGTGTAAGAACAACACCAAGAATACTTTCATCGGCATTCAATGCAATCCAAATCGGTGTAATTGGCGAATTTTCTTTAATTGTTGACCAGGTATATACGGTCGATAGAAAATCGATGGAGTTTCGTCTTTATTCTGATGATTTGCATCATCATCGTCATCATCTTCAGTTGTTTTAGTTAAATATCGCGATTGTTCATCGATATATGCCGATGAAATAATCGCAAGACCATCGTCTTCGGTTGCATAGAACACATAACCGTATCGATTCGATGAAACAAGTAAATTTCTCGATTGTATTTGTGATGCAATTCGTTCTTGTTGACCCGCTATTATCAATGATTTACCACCTTTAAAACTCACAACAGCATCCTACAGAAAAGAGTTGTCAGCATGCAAAATACAGGCAAACAAAAAGCGTATCTACCATATCTATTTCTTGTGCTTCGTCCATTTTCTTTCTTCTAGAATAAAAACAAAATATCAACGAAATCGTAGTTTCTATTTGACCAGTTTTTTTTTTCGTTTCATCGATCGATCATTCAGAAAAAAGAGAGAGAGAGAGCGAGAGAAAAAAGCGTACATAAACAAAATGAAAAAAAGGCAAAAGAATGTTTTTTTGAATTCTATTCATTGTTGTTCGGGGATTGTTAATGTCATTGTTGGTTGTTGTAAAGTTGGTGTTTTACCCAACGATTTGACGTTGCCACCGACTTTACCTTCGTAATGCATTAAAATATCTTGATCGAATGGGCATGATTCTTGGAATGCTTTCGTTTGATAACAACGTTGCATGTACGACCAAAGTGTCGTCAGATCATTGGGAATATCGAGATTCTTAAAATATTTGCCCGCTATACGTATGTGTTGTAATTTCGGCATAAGATCACAATCGACCGATGTCATTTCATTAGCCGATAAGAATTTCGTGCCATTCTCTTCTAAATAATCATTAATACGTTTAAATTCACTCAATAAACTACGTAATTTCAATTGTTCTTGAGGATCATTCGATGGTGATTTTAAATAGGCATGAAATTTAATGAATACATTCGAACAAATATCTTCAGCTTCTTTTAATGAATAAAGATTTGTTACAGGAAAACGTTTACTTATTTCAACATCAATATCAAGATTATCAGTGAGAACAACTTGAGATGATTTATCATTGTTTTCATCGAAAACAACTACCGGTGGATTTGAATTGTAAGCTTTTTTGAATTCTTGTTCAGGATTTTTCATATTAACAGGATAGACCTAAATATGAAACGAACGAACAAACAAAAATAGAATTTCGAAATATATTTTACTGTTAATGCAAGTTCTTTCGCTTCGGATTTCAAATACAAAACCATGAACCATCGTTGACATATTGGATTTGCTGAACGATGAGAAAAATCGATTTCAGATCGTGTTACAAACAAAGCTACCGATGGTATTTGAGAATTATTTGCTTCCATTAGTACTGTTATTGAAATCTAAAAGAGAAAAAATATGTAATTTTTCAACATACATCGAATAAACAAATAGTTTAAATGACTCGATATCGTTGAAGTCCAATAACAGAAAGTCGAATAGAAGTCGCTAGTTGTTTTTTTATCCACATACTTTTTCTGTTCGAATGAATGCATACTTGTGATGTGATTATTGCATATTTATTCAGAATTAATCAAACGAAAAAGAGAAAAAAAAAGAAAAAAGAAAGAAATTTCGTTATGTTTTGTTTTTCTTAGACGAGCTTTAGTAAGTCTTTAAACAGAATGAAACGTTGAATGGTAATATTTGTTTGCGTATTTTCGCGTAATTTCTCTCGAAATGAATCGACAGCATATTCGAGTGAATTAAAAATAAATTTTTTCGCTGTTACTTGACGAATCGAATTCCATTGACTGATTTCATCTGAATATTTCGATTCGATTCGTTTGAATATTTCGTCAGTTAACTTATTTTTGACTTCTTTACATGTTATTTTGTCAATGGTAAGAGTTCGTAGTTGTTCACCAGTCAAAGGTGGATAATATGTAAATGTACTTAAATATTTGTATTCAACCTAAACGGAATCGAACTTTTCTATGATTGAGACAAACGAATAAAATTCAATCTTACAGAATAATTCGCTGCAATCGAACCGATGCATTCACTAATGAGAAATTGTACAGAATTTTGAAAATCCGTACTGAAAATCTGTGGCAACGAACTTTCCACAATCGTTTCGTATTCTTGTTCTACTTCGATCATGATTTCAGTTTTGTCTTTCTTTGTCGTATTCTCTGACTCTTGTTTTTATTTTATATTTTATTATACAATAAAGAACAAATAGAAGATAAAGTTTATTATTTCATTGTCGAATTTGTATTGCCGTTGTTTGTCGATGATGAATCAAGAAATTTCTTTCCGAGCTCACGTAGTGCATTAAATGAATCGATTTGCGTTTGAATTTTATTCAATAGGAATTGATATTGAACGGGATCGACTGCTCGGCCAAGTTGAGGGGTTAAAGGGATCAGTGGATGGCCCGCATGAGTACTTGATTCCATGACAGCTTGATGTGATGGCATGTAACGACGAAAATTATTCATTGTCGATGTATAATCTTGTAACATACGCTAGGAAAATAAATCATATAGATAAGAGATGAGTTGAATTTCTGTAGTTTTACGAGATTAGCCTCGAGATTATCGAGAGAAACGAGAAGACTTTCATAACGACGGACGAGATTTTGTGATGTTTGAGCAAGAGCATCAGGAGTTTGAGAACTAGATGATGATTTCAATTCGAGAAGTGAATGAATGAATTAATGAAGCTATTTACTTTAATCGTGCATCGTCCATTTGTAAAATAGATGAATATTCATGTAAAAATGTCTAAAAAACCAATCGAGAGTATTAATTTGATTTGAAAAAGCAGTTCAACTTTAAGATTCGTATCAAAATTAGTAAACGATCGTTTGACTTTCAGTCCAAAATCATCTTGCTGTTGAACCGGATGCTGCTGCTGTTGCTGTTGAGTAGGTTGTGGTGGCGGAATTTGTTGTTGTTGTGGTGGCTGCTGTTGTTGCTGCATTGGTTGTGGTTGTTGAGGTGGTTGCTGTGGCATCATACCGTGCATCATCGGTTGACCATAGCCTTGTGCCGTCATCATTTGTTGTTGTGGCTAGATAAATGAATCGTAGAAAATCAATTCGAGAGAAATAATTACGTTTTTTGTTTTTCTCATACCGATGGATGTGCATAATGACCTTGTGTGGGAGATGGACCGGGACCTGGTTGTTGAACATACTGCGAAGGTGACGCGACATTATAGGGTGCGCCTGTTTGAGGACTTGGCATGTGACCTGTCATGCCCGGTGGTGGATAACCACCGACAGATGATAACGGTTGACCTTGAGCGCCTGCTGGCGGACCGGGATATCGACTCATCTATAAGTCGAAGGAACAAATGTAAGTAAGTATGCATGTTTGTTTATTTATTTATGTATGTATGTAGTGTTTTTTTTTGTTTCATCATGTCAAGAAAGTTTACGTTTTACTTCTTTTTTCTCGTTTAATAAACACTGTCTTCATTATTGAAGTACAAGTGCGTATACATGTTCAACACAAAACAACCTGGTTGAAATCCACAGAAAATAGAAAAATAAGGATGCAAAGAAGAAAGAAATGAAAGAAAACAACGATGTTAGACATGCTAGTAGGTGTAATAAAAGAAAACAAAAGCCAATAACAAGAGAATTCCATCGGAATCGATGAAAAACTCGAACATAAACAGTGAGAAAAATGAGAAAGAGAGAGAGAACTGTTCAAATACCTAAGAAAAAAACCAACAGATAGATGTAATTTTGTAACAAACAAAAAAGACCGGGGTGTGAAGCAAACAAAAAAACAACAAAGTCATGTTAATATGTGAGTTATAACAATGAAAGAAAGAAGAAAACAACAACCTGAGAAAGAAAACAAATAACAAACGAATGTGTTTGGAAGGTAACACTACAGCTATTAGAGAAGAGAAAATCGTATGTGTCAAGAACTAAAGTACTATTCATAGCGCGAAAGAATGAAACAAGAGCGAAATTATGGCCGACAAAGACAGACGAGTGCGACTAGAGGAGAAAAAAACAAACAAAGAGGAAGAAGAAGAAGAAGAAGCGCGCTGATATAAACAGAAAAAAAAAAGAACGAAGAAGAAGAAGAAGATTTTTGTTTTTAATGCCATGAATTATTATGAGCATAGGATATTGGAAAGTGATTTTTATCAGGTGCCGTGGTTAATAACGATGAAAAATGATTATTGAAAGCAGTCGATGATTGTTCATCATTCGAATAGAATTTATTAAACGGTTCGAACGAATGAAATAACGATGAAAGAAGATTCTCTTGTGCTGCAGCCGATGAACACGATGGTGGAACTTGATTGTTCGTATTTGTAGTGGCGGTAGCTGCTGCTGCTGCTGACGATGATGAAAGAACATTGGTTATATCATTCATAGATTTATTCGAATTCAATGGTTCAAGCAGAGCTATGATATCCGATGGTTGATAGACATTCGAAATCGATGTTGCCGATGATGGTGTATTCAATTCCGATGATGATGAAAACAATGAATTCGTATTTGTATCAATAAATGGCGATAGATCGAGATCGAATCGATTCGAATACGTTTGTTGTGACATCATGGGCATGAGATTAAATGTTTGCGATTTCATTGGTGAATTCGGTGTATACAATTGATTTGGATTGATATTATTATTATTATTATGTGAAAGATTAACAAGACTTGTTGGTCGTATTCGAGGTGATGTTGAATTCGATTGATCGGAACAGTGTCTTGGCGATGTTTGCTGTTGTTTTCGACCGGATGCACGTGACCATTCGACAATTAATGTTCGATCTTTCCATGTATAACCATTCAATGCAATAAGAGCTCGTTCAGCTTCATGAAATGATTTATACGTTACAAATGCGTAGTAATCCCAAAGAATAACACAATCAATAACTTGACCAAATGTTGAAAACAAACGTTGTAAATCATTGGCTTTACAATTATCGGGTAGATTCGTACAGTATAATTTCGGAAGTTCACCATTGAGACCCATGTCTATTTGATCAAACAAAGACGAGAGATCAAGATCAGTTTCAAACAGTAAAGAGAAAACAAAAAGAGACCGTTGAGTCATTCGATACCTCAGTTTTTATCTTAACGAAAAGTTTTATTGCCATCATTGCTTAGCAAAGGTGTCCAAAAGATTGCTCATCCCCGGTATCGAACCCAATCGGATCGTGTCTCGCAACTATTCGATTAAAATTACCTGTTTTAAGAGCTTTGTTTAGTTTCATATTTGAATAATAATTATTCATTTCTTGTGTCAATGGTGATGGTGGTCGAAAGAAATTCGGTGGTGATGGATCAATTGGTGGCATCATATCGAAATATTGAGATGGAACTGTATTTAATTGTTGCTGTTGTTGTTGTTGTTGATAAGGCATAATCATCAGTTGTTTAGGCGATGAATTATTCGATTCTTTTGGCTGAGGTCGAAAACGTGATGTTGATAATTGAACAATCAATTTTCGATTGAGAAACATAGCACCATTCGATTGATCAAGAGCACGACGAGCTAAAGACGAAAACGAAAATTCTTTTCAATCCAATCGAACAAAACATCGATCTACCTTCTTCCATTGTTGCATAATGAACAAAAGCATATGAATTCCACATAACTACGAGCAAAGAAAACAATTTTATTTAACAGAAAAAAAAAACAGTAAATCATCCTACTAGCACATTCTTGTACGCGACCGAATCGCGAGAAAAATTGTTGTAGTTGTTGTCGAGTAGCTGAACTCGGAAAATTGGTAACATAGAGTTTTGTCTCTACTGCATTACCGGCAGTAGTCGCCATCTAAAACATTTGAAACAAGATAAATCTTTATTTGTGTTTTGTTTTCTTGTTTGTTTGTTTTTTCTTTGTTTATTTTGTTAAGTAACACAAAATCATTCAACACTGTTCTCTTGTTTGTTTGTTTATTTCGTGTTACAGAATAAGAAAAACAAATTTAAATCTTTTGAAATGAAGCAATATCAACCGATTGAACAAGATCTTCGAAAGCTGTAATCTGTTCTTCAAGAAAATCGGTACCGACCTAAACAAACAACGAACAATTCATATTTTAATATAATTTCATTCAAAATTACTTTATCATCTTCAACGACACATGTAATTTGTAATTTCTTGATACCATAGGCAAGTGGAACAAGTTTTGCTACGAAAGATTTAGCGTTATAGAAACTAGTTTTTGACTAATCACGATTGACTTACATGAACCCCAAAGAAGACCATCGGTTTCGATTGAACGAACGCTTTGTTCGAGTGCTGCCATATCAGTTTCATCATCCCATGGTTTAACATCAAGAATGATGGTACTTTTAGCGATAAGAGCTGGTTCTAATTTGTACAAAATAAATTCATATATTAATTCAGTCAAACAAAAAAAACAATCGAATCTTTACTTTTCGATTTCTTAGCAGCATATTCAGCTAATCGTTTTTTGGTTTCTGCACTTTCTTCTTCATCTTCATCACCGAAAAGATCGACATCATCGTCATCATCAGCAGCAGCTGCTGGTTTACTTTCCGCTGGATTAACAGAAAGGGATTTAAATTCGTGTTTCTGTTGACTATCCTGACCTTGATGTCGACCATAGTTTTCAATTGATTGACGTTGTCCTTCAAATCTATTTCACAAAAAAAGAACAAACATCATGATTTCGATATCATTCTTTCAATGCTACTTTTGTTTTTCACTGTCACTGAATGAAGCAATATGCTTATACCAACGGAGGGCATTTTCAAGTTCAGCTGCTGGTGCTTTTTTGACAGCTTCAAAAACAACAACATCACCTTGAGTTGGACGATATCTATTTGTTGTTTTGAAATCAAAATCAGTTTTCTTTTAATTGAAAAACTAACCCTTCGATGTAGGATTTGTCAGCAAGGAAGCTGTTCAATAAACCGAGTCCTTCTGCGGATTGAAGATCACCGAAACCCATATTTTATTGATTGAGAATAAAAATAACGAAGGCGACTTTCTACAAAAGACAACAAAACATAAGTTTTCGTCAGAATTTTCTCGCATCTAATTGTTTTTCTCCTCTTCAATTCGTTCTTATAGATCAACGAACAGAAATCCATAGAATACCCGTGCATTTGTCGATTTCGCATTCGATTTTCTGAACATTTCTCGTTCGAAATCTATCGAAATTATTCATTGAAAATATTTAATCAGTCTTAAATTAGTCGAATCTTTTCCTCTCCGACAAACTTATCAAAATGCATAACTGAATTGCAATGAGTCATCGATTTATTATATACAAAAGAAAAAGAAAAGCACACATGCACATATATACTGAAACAATCGTATGTATTTTTTACACAACTGATCCCACTGGATTCTCAACCGAACGATTGTTATAAATCTTTTCGAAACGTTCTAAATATTTGTTAATTTCGTTGATTGACAGATTTTCGTTTTTAATAAACACTTTCTCGGCTGAATAGATCTGTGCTTCAGGAAAAACCTGTTGTTGTACACGAGGTAATGACGTTGTATTCGTAATCTACAAAATAAAACGAATTCATAGCTACACACCGGAGTTATTCACACACATGAACTTACGTATTCATTATCGATAAGATATCGATCAGGTGTTGTTGGTGAGAAATGACTTTTTTTCTCCGTTCGTTTTCTCGACGAGAGAATGTGAATAAGAATCATAATGAAAATAAACAACAGAATGAGACATAAACATCCGATTGATATCAGAAGCAATACAGTTGAGAATTTCATTGAAATTTCCTTGGCATTCGTTGGCATTTGTAGAACAATTTGTTCACGTGTGATCAATCGACTTGATCGACCGAAATCGGTGAATTTCACTGTGAAATTATATTGAATTTTTCGTTTATGTTTCAATTTCAATCGGCCCGTATATCGATCGATCTCTATATCATTCGACGGCGATTCGATTTCATATTCAATCGCCGGTGGAAACTCTTGTTGATCGACATTCAAATCCGGATCATAGGCTTGAATGTTGTCAAGTGATTTTTGAATTAATTTCGGTGCGTATAAATTCTCGCCGAAAAGAATTCGCACGATCAACATTGAACTCAACGATGGCATTCGAGAATCGATAAGATCAATTTGAAAATCATGCGCATAGATCGATTGAAAACGAGTTGATTGTATTCGAATTGAATTTGTTCGTTGATCGATAATGATTTCATTGGAGTTTAATGGTGAATATTTTGCATAGATTGGTAATGATGGTAGTTTAAATGTGGCTAGTTGATCGAATGGTAGAACGACGAATGTTTGCGATAAATACGGATAAACATTAATGAGAGAATAACGATTGATTATGTGAATATGAAGATCGATTGAACAGTTCGATGATTGAAGAATTAAATTGTAGGCTGATTGTTCGAATGGTTTTTTCGATAGGAGAAAATCCGAATTGAGTTCGAACGTGTTCGTTGAATCGATGAGAATGTCATTTTGTAAACATGAATGAATGTTTTTCGGGAGATGAATTTGTGACGTATTTTCATGGATTTTAAGAAATAAGATCTTCGAATTTTCCAATAATTTTCGTTTGTTAAGATTCAAACTGATCGAAAGATTTCGTTGTGAATAAATCAAATGATTTGTTCGATGTGAAATTTTCATTTCAAGATCAATTAAAAGATTTTCCTCTTCGATATTTAAATTCGACAGAATTCGAAATAAAACCAAAGATTTTTCATTGAGATACAAGTCGAATGAATCATCTTTTAACATCAACAGATCACCTAACGATGAATTCATTGAAATTCGACAATCTGAACATGTTTGATTCTGAATTTGAAAATAACCAATTGGTAAACGAAGATTGTCGATTTGATTCAATTGAAATTGAATATCATATAGAAATGTCAAATGAAATTCGATTGAACATTCGCTTGATAAACGAATCGGTTTGCCTTGATCAGAAATATTCACAGTTAATTTCATTGAACTGCCGAGAAAATATTTCGAATAATCGAATTTAATATCACCACGATGTTGATCAATCGAAAATCCAGCAATTGGATTGACAATTCGATAGATCAATCGACTGTTTTCATCTTCATCAAGATCGATAGCATTCAAATGAAATGTTGAAATTCGTTCTCGAATAATAAAAACTGTTGAATTCAATTGACATTGTGGCGTATGATCATTAACATCTTTGATTTTAATAATAATATCAATGGAAATATTTTTTTCATGTTGATTCCATGCAAATAAACGAAATAAATAGAAATTCTTCTCTTCCCGATCGAATGATTTCAATGGTTTTAAAAGTAAATTTTCTTCGTCGAATTCGAAAAGATTTTTCTCGAGAAACAAAATCGAATAACGAATGAAATCACCATCAGCATCCGATGCTCGTGGTAATGCATAACTTTTTCGATGCCAATTCGAATCGTTTTCGTCGATTTCGATAACTGTTCGATTGACAGCAAATGTCAATGGATTATCATCGAGATTTTTTATTTCAATTGGCAGTAGATAAACATCGATTTTATCATGATTTGAAACAGCTATGCTAATCGAAATGAGACATTGTTTCGTCAGTTTTGTTTGACAAAGACTTTCGAAATCGATTCGTTTTTTGATAACTAATAAATGACGTTGATGATCAATAGAAAAAACATCGAATTCAGCTGATAACGGTGTTACAAGATCGTATTCTACGGATTGATCAAGATTTGGTATTTTATCAGGAAGAAATGTAACGATTGTGCCAATTGGTAGTTCTTCATTGATGGCAATTTCAGGTAGTTGTTGAATCGTTTGACAATGAATTGAAACAAAAAGGATAAGAAGAAGAATGTACAGTAAAACCTCTCTAATGTGAACACCAACGGGACTTTCCCAAAACGTTC
>ERZ781398.2601-NODE-2601-length-14998-cov-4.288296_pt1 | contig 14998 bp, 9 predicted proteins | sample MGYA00433077_ERZ781398 | MGnify/ENA primary metagenome ERZ781398 (study PRJEB29847, sample SAMN06458254) | wastewater metagenome | isolation source: Wastewater bioreactor | place: South Africa: Cape Town | study: EMG produced TPA metagenomics assembly of the... | reverse complement strand
CTCGCTGCGGTAAGTGCTCTCGAAAGCGCATTCGTCCTTCAGCCCCAGCTTGGCCATGATTTCGCCACGGCTCACCTCACCCGCTATAGCGGCCAACATCCGCCGCACTTCGGGGGTGACTTCGGGGGTAGCTTCGGGGGTGACTTGGTTCCGACCTGGTCCCAACTTGGCCCCGACTTGCTCCCTGGCCTGCGCATCCGCCTGTTCCGGCGCCAAATTCGCCCCCAGGGTTTGGCGCAAGTGCTGCATGGGCGGGCTCATCAAATCCCGTCCTCGGTACGGGTCAAGGCGAGGTCGTACAGCGTCAGCAGCTTTTCGTCCTCTTGCAACGCTGCGTCGGGCACTTTGGCGGCGATGTCGATGATCGTCTGATAGTCCTTACTGCCCCATGCCGTTCTGAAACCAGCGCGCAGCGCCTCCAAGCGGAACTCCTTCAGACGCCGCCCCGTGAATGCCCGGTACTGGTCGAACTCCTTGAGCAGCGCCTTTTCGCGCTTCTTCTCCAGGTCTTGCGCCTTGTTCGGGTCGGGTACGTACCAGCGATCCTTGGCCTTGGCCACGAGGGCTGGGCTGTTCTTCTCCAGCCCGCGCAGATCCTTGTGGTTGGTCGAAAGGTAGCTGTGGATCTGGCTCGGCACATCACCTGTGCCGTCGTACTGAATAAAGTTGTCTTCAAGCAGCGCAGCAAGTTCCGGTTTTTCTTCGTGCTTTTTCCAACCTGCCCCGAGCTGGCTGATGAAATCGGTGTGAACCTCTTGATAGGTTGACGGGCGACGCTTCAAGAAATCGGTCAACCAGTCAATCGCGCTGCGCTCATCGGAAACGAACATTTCCATCTGTGGCGCTTGCGCAACCTGAGCTCGCCTCCTGTCGTACTCGGCAACCTGATCCGCCAAGAACACCATTCCATCGCGATCTGCAAAGCGCTGGATAAGACCAGCCTGGAATTCATGGGTGGACATTGGAACCGGGAAGTTGTGTCGTACAAACCATGCCACCATGCGATCAAATATGATCCGAGGATCGCGCTCAGCAATAAACTCAAGATCGGCAGCCTTGACCTTAACGGTTGGCAGATAGCTCAGGTGCGTTCGCACGAAATCCCATACTGAATCCTCACTGCCGCCGGCTTTGACGAAACGATCTTCAAGGCCACCATTTGGTTTGTAGGCTGAAATGACGAGGTCTTGCTTTACAGCCGTTGTTGTAGTGACCGCCTTAAAACTTCCTTGCTTTTTATCTAGAGCAGAAACATTGGCGACAACAAATCCCGCCTCCTGCAGAGCGATTTGAATCGCGTTCCACACTGACGCCTGCGTGTTGGAAAACTCGATGGTCATCCAGCGCCCAGGCTTTAGAATCCGATAGGCTTCTGCGAAGCAGGCGGTCATCAGATGTCTGTAGTCGTCGAGACTTTTTTTGTGCGCTTTATTCTCTATCGCCTCTGGCTTGTTATTGGTTATTACTTTCAGCCAAGACTCCCACAGAAAATTAAGCTCCGAGTAGTTGATGTTCGCCCCGAACGGCGGATCGAAAAACACATAGTCAGCACTGTTCGCCGGCATAGTTATCGATGCGTTATGGCCGGTCGTAACACACTGACTTTTTAGCGCCGCCTTGTAAGCGCGTCGAATCATTTCAACCTTCTCGGCAAAAGCGTTGAATACGTTTTGCTCGCCCTGGAGCGAAGGCACATACAAGGTTCCAGCAGTCCAACCCTTCATAGGGCCTGTAGACTTGTCGAACCATGCTGGAGCGCGAAAGCGCGACATCCGCGTCAGCACAGAAAAACAATCAAGCAACGCTAGCTTCAAGAGGGGCGATGCGACTTCGTCAGTTACCTGGCGCATTAGCCTTGAAATGACATGAAGATTTCTTTGCGTAAAGAAATGATGGACGTGCGTCATTCCTATCGGGTCATTCCTACGCGATTCGCCACCCTCCATCATTCGCGCTGAAGGATGCCAATCACTGACTGGCTTCGAGGCAATATTTTCGACTAATTTAAGATCAAACTCATCTGGCGCCTTCTCGAATCGGGACTTGCCAACGCTGTAGTTGATGAGTACCGGAACCCGTTTTGCCTGACTAACTGTCTGCTTGATCGACACATCGAATAGAGTCGTCCATGCACGGTCTAAACTCCGCTTGGTGATCTGTGCAGAACAATGCGGGCACTTGAATTCGTCAAGGATCTGCTTCCCCACCTGATCAACTGCCGCATCCCAAAATACCACTTCGCCCGCGCACTCGGGACAGGTGAAAACATCTGACCAAACCGTGTAATTTATTCGGCCCTTGGTCACGCCATCCGTATGTTTTGTCTCGTACATCCATCCGAGGTTCTTTTCGACCTCCCCTAGAACTCGTTTAGCTTGCGCTTCGAAATCGAGCGAGTCGACTTGGGTGTTGTAGTTGTACGCAATGAAAGTGGCCGCTGTAGACAGATCATTCAATACTGCGTGCCGCGCCCCGATTTTCGAGAACGCCTTCCAAGCAGTTCTTCCATCCTCTTGGCGTGGTTCCAGGATCGTTCCGTCTGCTTCAACCCGGTAACCAAGTGAAGTAACGACCGACCTATCACCACAAAGCTGAGCAGCGACACCAGTCATTCCAGTGCCGCAAAATCCATCGAAGACCACATCGCCAGGCTGCGTGTAGTGCAGGATGTACCGCATGATTGCCTTGTGCGGAACCTTGGTGTGGTAGCTGTGCGCGTTGTAAATCGGATCGTTTTTGCCCTCACTGACATCTGCAGCAAAGGGTTCCTTGCTGTATGGAACTGAGAAATCGTATGGCTTACCGTAATGCTGGACGAAATCCTCGATAAAAGGATTCGGGCAAGCCGTGTAGTACGGTGGATCAGATAGCGCCAGAATGTTCTCGTCCGGCCCGATTGGAAAACCTTCGATCTTCCGAAACTCAGGATCTTTCAGCTTCTCGGCAAGCAGCTTCAGATAGTGCTCGCGACGCGCCTCAGCGCTCGGGAACGTTTGCCCGAGGCATTCCACCGGGCCAGAATCTTTTTGTGTGGTGCTAAATAGATCCGTCATTTTTTTCCTCGGCGCTTTGGGCCTTGATTGCCGCGTTCGCAGACTGCTTGACTGTGGCTGTCAGTTTGTCGATGGACTGGCGAACCCGCTCCAGTTCTTCCACCACAGGATGCTTGGGCACGCTGGTGCCGATGTAGGGCCGCAGATCCACGTGGGTCTTTTCGCTGTACTTATTTTTCCCATGCTCGTATTCGGCTGACACTTCGAATGTATGCGGACAAATCGTCGGATCAGCTCCGCTTGCAAATATCTCAAAGCCCATTCCGAGATCGAAGAGCAGCTCGGACATGGGCGGCAGGCAGTCGATAGGCAGTGAGAAGGCCGATTGCTTGGCGAGATTGCGCCCATCGCCTTGCTCACCAAACTGAAAGAAATCCCGATCAAGGCGTAGCCGGAGATTCTGCGCAGGCGAACGCCCGACGTTCCTGATCAGCAATTGGATGACAGGTGTGCCCATCCGAACCTGTACCGTCACTGCGACAAACGGGCGATTCTGATCAGCCATCTGCTCACGCATTGCACCCACTGCGGCACGGTTGGCACGCAAGATGAAAAACGTGAGTCCGGCGAATATCGCGGTCAACAGGACGTTGGCCAACGTCAACCATTCCGGCAAGTTCGCCGGCATCATCAATGAGGCGACATCATTCATTGAGTACTTCCTCTTCTACTTCTTGATCATCGTCTCGGGGTTCGGTGGATTTCTTCGGTTTGATGGCAATGGCAACGGCCTTGCCTGTTTCCAGAGTTGCCCGGATCACATCCTGAAGCACCTGCGACTGGCTTGGCGTCGTGCCAACCCAAGCCTTGGACACTACGGTGGTGAACGCGGTGTTGTCGAAATGGCGCTGCGCGTTGTCATAGGTGATCCGCAGGCCACCTTTCGGTCCCTGGATGCCGGGGTCGCTTTCCAACAGCTTCCAGTAGTCCAGCGGCAGGTACATGCCGGGCACAAGGCCAATCTGGAGCAGAGCTTGAGGAAGAAGGGGTTTTCAGTCAGACGGAATCCGCCAATGCCGGTGTTGGGCGCACAGGCCTTCAGTGCGCTGAGCACGGTATCCATGCGGTCGATTTCTTCCTTCAACTGCGCGTTGGGCAAGCGATAGACCGCTTCGGCTGGCCCATCACGTCGATCCTCACGCTCCATCGCCTTGTACTGAACCATGACAAAGCTCTGGTAAGTTTCGTTGAAGTAGATGAGATCGGTGCCGGTCTGTTCTTCAAGCGGAAGGCGGTTGGCAAGGATGACCGTGAGGCGTTCCGATGTTGCCTCGGATTCAAATACCGCTGCGCCGTAGGGATAGGTCTTGACTACCTCAAAGCCGGGTAGATTTTGCAGGTCATTGACCACCATCGGGTCTTCGCGCAGCCGAACGCTGGGCAAGCCGTCGAGAAAAGACACCGGCGTTTCGTCCGCTGGCGTCCATTCCTGAACAAGGTCGCGGCTGAGTCCGGCAATCGACAGCGCCGTCAGCACAGCTTCTTTCTGCTGTGCCAGGTTCTCCCTTGCCTTGTCGGGCAATCGCCGGATGCGGGCAGTTCTGGTTTCACTGAACCGATCCAGCAAGGCGCTGGCTTGGGGCGCAAGCTGGCGAATGGTTTCGACAACAGCGGAGAAGCCTTTCTCGGTCAACAAGCCGCCCGACTGAAACCGCTTACGCACGGATGCGGCATTGCGCTTGGGCAGACGATTCAGCAGTTTCCGCACGGACAGCGGTTCCGCGAGTTCTTCGACTTTGTCGATATTCAAGCGACTCAACCCAGTACCAGCGCGCACGCCACGACGCCCCAGACCGATGTGCGTCAATTTCCCTGCGTTGACGACAAAGCAAACCAGTGGCGTGGTTCGGCTGTGCTGAAAGTCGGCGACAGGCTCAGCAAACGCGCGCTCCTCGGCTACACATTCAAGGAATGTGTCCATCCGATCCTTCGAGAGGGATACGGCGAAGCCGCTTGCCTTGGCCATCTAGGAAGCTCCGCCTTCATCCGATGCTTCCTTGTCTGGAGCAGGTGCTATTTGTTGCCAGTCCTCTGCAATCGCCGTCCAATCCACTGTGCGCTCGACAGCCTCTATCTCGCCTGTTTCGTTCTCCTTCTTCCCCGACCATACCGCCCAAAAATCCGGGTCGTCGGATTTTGGCCGTTGGCCTTCAGGCAAGGCATTCATCTGCACCAGCACGGGCAACTCAGAGGCCCAGCCCAGCAGGATGGCGTGGCGTGAGGGCAGCGAAGGAAGATCGCGCAGCAGGCCACGCAGGTTGTCAGGAACCAGCTTGTGCACCAATTCCTGGTCACGGTCATTGCTGATGCGGTGCAGCAGGTAGCTGTTGCATTGAGACAGCACTGTGGGGGACAGCTCGCTGGGGCGCTGGGATGACAGCACCAAACCCAATCCGAACTTGCGCCCCTCGCGGGCAATTTTCTCGAATACCTGACAACAAATGGCGGCTGAGTTCTGGTTCTCAGCATCGTCCTGGTAGCGTTTGATAAATGTGTGTGCTTCTTCCATCACCAGAACGGTAGGCAGCGTTTTGCCGTGGTTGAGCTTGCGGTAGCGCTGCATGGACTCCAACGTCATACGGGCAATAACGGCGGTAACGATATGCACCACCTCAGCGGGCACCAACGATAGGTCGATGACGGTTACCGTGCCGTTGGATGCTTGGTTGTCGCCGATGATATTGGCCAGCCAGTCCTGCAAACTTACCTGATCTGAAGCTGTAGTTATTCGGCTGATCCTTGTGTCCGACAGCATAGTGCGGATACGCATAATCAGGTAATCAAAGAACTGCGCGTTGTTTTCCTGGCTGGCCAAACTTTCCAGGTGATCCGCAAATTGTGCGCCGTTAAAACGTAGCGGCGCATCTTCATTAGGGCCAGCTTGGTAGACGATGCCACCAATGCTATTGAGATAGCCTTGAAGATTCGATATAACGACTTCCACTGCCGTAGCAGGAAAATCGTTATACCCGGTTTGCCCATTTTGCTTTCGGTAAGTCTGCTGAGGCCGGTTGAGCAGTGCCTGCATTTGATCGCGCAGGTAATCAATGCTGTCACTGTGATCAGAGAACTCGCGTGAATATGCCTCCAGGTCCTCTATGAATACAGGGAGCTTGGGGCCAAATTTCCAGCCTTCGTAGTTTTCGCCATTCCTGACTTGAGCTTTAAGCGTGATCAGTATTGAGCTAATTTTTCTTCGTAATATAAAAACCGGATCTTCTGTGACGTCAGCACCACTGCGCATTTCGCGTAGAGCGCGCCGAAGCAGTGGTCGTTGGGCACGTTCGCTGGCTTGAGTAAACGCACTCCACTCAGCGCTGTTCCAGAACCAGAGCGGTACCTGTAGCTGCTCAATGCCACTGTCAGGCTTCGGCTCGACTGCGAATACTCGCACTTTCCCCAAACCATCAAATGCCTTGGCGTATTCGCCATTTGGGTCAAGCACAATGAAGCGGGCATTGGGGTCTGCTCCGCCGCGTGCTTTGCGGGCTTCTTCCATCGACCAGCGGATCAAGCCGGCGACTGAACAGGATTTGCCACTGCCGGTGTTACCCAGCACGGCCAGATGACGACCGAACAGGCGATCAGGGTCGATCTTGACCTCTGCATTGGCGGCCAGCGGACTGACGCCGATTTTTACCGGGCGGTTATCGCCAGATTCGACGATGGCGCGTAGCTGGGTTTGGGTGGGTAGCAGTACGGGGTCGCCTACCGTCGGGTAGGCTTCCACACCACGCCGGAAGGAATAGCGTTCCTTTCCAGCAATCTGACCCTCGTAAGCCAGGCCGCCCAGCGGGTTGAGGCTCATCTTGCGCAGCGGATAAGGCAAATCAACCAGGCCGAAATCCTGCATGCCCTTGCGCTTGGGGTATTGAGACCGCTCGATGGTGATCCACTCCACCTGTGCGACCAGATAGCCTGTCTCACTAGGCACGAGGACATAACCATTGATCCGCGGGAACGGTCGTGGAGTACCTGTGTTCAGAGCGAGGTTGTCGGGTGCTTCGATGTCCAGCAGAACCTTGATTTCGTCGGGTGAGACAAAGTCGATGCTGCCGATACGCAGTGAGTCGGCGTAGGCCAGGGGCGAGAAGCTCATACCAGCTCTGCCCCGTCAAGATCGCTAACAGGTTTCGCTGCTGCCGGGCCTGGATGGGCTTCGGTGCCGAAACGCTGCTTGAGCAGTTCGCTCATGCGGAAGGTGGTTTTGTCGATGGCAGCCTTGGGCAGGAAGCTTTCGGTCAGGATTTGCAAATCAGCCAGAGCGGGGCCGATCAGCAGGCTGATCTGCGAGGGACGTCCCAACTCTTGATAGGTCTGCATGATCCGGCCAAGCGGATCGTTATAGGCAATGATCACCAGATGGGTGGACGGCACTGTGAGCATGTCGCGGATGACGCGGTTGATGTGCTCGTCACCAAAGCTGTAGCCATAAGTAATCAGCGTGCTGTTAGGGCGGCACACGGCGGCGGCGAGGTCTCGGAACAGCTCCACATAGGGGTGATCCGAAGTCTCCCGATCCTTCGCGGCATTGGGGTAAATCATCAGCTTGTGAGCACTGGCACCTTTGAGCCCGGGCGCTTGCAGATAGGGCGCGACATCATCGGCGCCGAAGGGCAGCCCGACGCGGCGGATATCCCTATCGACCTGCAACCAATCCACCGAGCCGTGCAGCTTGGTAAAGCGAGCGACCCCCTCCAGATAGCGCGGTTCACCGCGTATGCCTGGTGGGTTGTAGTGCATGTCCAGATCCAGCCGCGATGAACGAAAGATCGGCATGAGGTTGCCGAGGAAGCGGTCCAGCAGATGCAGCCCGGCCAGTTCGGCCCCAGCTTCGATAAGTCGGTCGTAGTTGGTGGTGAAGATGTTCAGCCGGTCGCGCACGCCGGTGCGGCTGGCGAAGCTCATCAGGAAGGTGACCAGCACATTGAGCGCTTGCTCACGTTTGTCTTCATCTGCCCTGGCAATCCCGGCTTCGCTGTCGAGGATGGACTTGGAGAAGTCTTCCAGCGTGCTGGTCAGCTCAGTCAGCAAAGTTTCGGCTTCTGCTGAGTTGCCCAGTATCTCTAGCCCTCGCAGCAATTCGTTGGCGGCGCGAAGCTGGTCTTCCAGATTACCCGTTTCCCGGCCTGATCTTTGGGCGGCTTCTTTCGCTGCTTTCCTGATTGCATCCTCGTAGATGGTCAGGGTTACTTGGTTCATTCCAGCCGCTGGCTTGCCTGTCGCCAGATGGTGCACGGCATGGGTCAATCCTGAGCCAGCAAGCAGCGAAAGATGCTCCGACTGAAATAAGGCGGTCAGCCAAGGCTCGACACGGCTTCGCAACACCTTGATGTCGAAATTTTGGCTCTGAGTTAGCCAGGAGGCTTCTGCGCCTTCGCAAAGCTTGAACTTGCCGGCATCCTCGGCGCTTGCTTCGAAGCAGATAGGGGCGTGGTCGTCCCTGACTTTCAGTGTGTTGCTCATGGCAGCAGTTTCCTGTTCGTTTGCAGAGTCATGGCATCACTCGATCACGAAGCGCAGCTTGGTGGCATCCTTGCCCTTGCAGCGTTCGTTCATAAAGGCATCGAAGCGCTTGCGCAGCTCATCCGGCATGGCCGGCGAGCCGCCTTGCAGCAGTGCCTGCTTGATCTCGTCACCCTTGACAGCGATCTTCTCCAGCCCCGACAGGGCCTCTTGCACGGCGTTGGCGAACTCTTGAGTCAAGGGCTCCGGCAGCTTGCGTGAGGTCAGGAAGGCGTCGATCAGTTTCTTGCTTGCTGCGGGCAACAGGCCGAGGCTGTCCTGGGTGAACGGGTCTTCCAGATTTTCCAGCAGGGTCTGCTGCCAGTTGGCCAGCAACTCATCCAGGTCATCATCCAGCTTGTGCAGGCGGTTGGCGGCGGGCAGCAGCTCCAGTTGTTCGGCAGCCGGGCGGACCTGGCAGTGCGGGCAGACGGCGGTCGTGACCAGCGTCGGCTCATCCAGCGATGAGCAGCTCTTCAGGCCGTTGAGGGATTCCTCGAAGGCGGTGAGCTGGCTGGTGGGCATCAGCGATACGCCGGCCAGCACGCGCAGCGCGCGCAGGCGGTCGTCCTTGCGCAGAGCGTTGCGGGTCTTGTCCTCGGCCACGCCGAGGCGCGCCTTGCTGTGGCTGGCGATGTAGGCGGTGATGTAGTCCTTCTTGAGCTGGGCCAGCGTCTGCCGGCCATTACCCAAGATCAGGGCGGCGTGCTCGGCGCTGCGGTCCTGGCTGATCTTCTCGAAGATGGCCTTGCGGGCCGCCTCAGCCTGTTTCAGCCACGGGTGCTCGGCGGGCAGCACCATCTCGGCCTGCGAGAGGTAGGACGCCGTGCTGCCCAGCTCCGCCACCAGTTCGAGCAGACGCTCGACGGCAGCCAGGATTTCCAGGTTCTTTTTCTGGCCGTCCAGGTCTTCCTCGGTGACGCGCAGGTTCTTGAGCTTGCCGACGGTGTTGTAGGGTGTCAGCGACTCGGTGAACTTCTTCAGCGAATCGAGCCGGGCGTACCAGTCCTTGGCTTCTTCCTCACGCAGCAGGTTCTGGCCCCAGAAACCGAGCTTGCCTTGCTGCAGGTCGGAGCCGGCCTTGAGCACGCGCGGCACCAGGGCGCTGACTTTCTCCTGCAGCTTGATGACCGGTTCAATGTCGCCCTGGCTGGCCTTCTGCGCCAGGCCGGACGGCAGGTCGAACAACTCGAACAAGGCGCGCAGCACGGCGAGGTTGATCTCCTTGGGCGCCTCGATGTGTTTGAAAGCTTTGAGTTCCTCCAGTGAGCGTTCTGCCAGTTGGCTCAGCTTGCCGGAGTCGATCTTGTCGCCGGTGATCGACAGCACGATGTCACCGGAATAGACCAGCCCGCCCAACACGGTGACCAGCAGGTCGGGTTCCAGCCGGTACTTGATCGGTGCGAAATACTCAATGTCGGACGAGCCTGACAGCAGTTCGTTGCGGTTGAGCACCTGGCCGTGGCCCTTGGCTTTGAGCCTGTTCAGAACTTCCTGCGCGTAGCGGGAGTTGGCCGGATCGACGCGGTCGCCATCGAGCAGTTCCAGCGCATCGAGAATGGCTGCGGCATCCTTGGTGCGCGTACCGCCGGCCAGAGTGCGCAGTGCGTTGCCGATCAGTTGCTTGCGGTTGGTCTCGGTGACCAGCACGGAAAAGCTGGGGTATTCCGGCGCGAGATCGCCGAAACGCTGGCCCAGCACCAGGCCCGAAATAACGTTCACCACGTCGCGGAAGTTGATGCGCTCGTCCGCACCGAGGCGCGCCCGGTCACGCAGCGACACGCCTTTGGCCCAGTCCTGCAGGTTCTTTTTCTTGCCCTGGTAGGTGACCTCAAAGGCGGTCATCTGCTTTTCCTGCAGCCACTTGCTCATGGCACGCAGAAAGTCCTGCGCCTTGGACAGGTAGATGGCCTTGGCGCCGCCGCTGGCGGTGGAGGCCAGATCGAGCGCCGCTGCGTAGGACGACAGGTGCCGCTTGAGATCGTCGTCCAACCCGGTGAGGCGGAAGAAGACCTCATCCGACAGGTTGGCGTCGCTGAACTTCGGTTTGTCGAAAGGCTGGATGAAGTAAACGTAGAAATCGCGTTCCGGCTGGGCCGTGGGCCGATCATTCGGCGCGCCAAAGAACAGGTAGCCCATGCGCTCGACACGGCGTTCTTGCCATTCGAGCTGGTACTGCCAGATCTGGAAGCCGGGGTAACGCAGGTCGTCGCTGCACTCCATCAGCGCTTTGACGGCGCTGTAGTAAGCACGGTCCAGCGCATCGTCGGACAGAGCTTCGGCGCGCTTTTCGATCTGCGCGTCGTAGTCGATGTCTTTCTTGAGGTCGAGGTAGTACTGCTCGGTGTCGGGGGCCTTGGAGATGAACTGGCCGTTGACGGTCTTCAGCACTTCCCGCATCACGGTTTGCACCATCGACAGCAGGTTCTCGGCGGGGTCGCCCGGCATGTCCTCCACGCCCGGCTGGAACAGACACAGGGCGTCGCGCAGCTCGGCGGCGGTGGGACCGATCGGAATGTGGATGTCGCCGCCGGTGGTCAAGCGGTGCACAGCCAGCGCATTGATGACGCGCAGCGCCATCGGCTTGTAGGCCGGGCGCGTAAAGGCCTGCTGCACGCGCGACTCCAGCACTTCGGAGACGCGCATGACTTCTTTGATGTTCGGGTCGGCGCGCAAGACCGAGTTGGCCTTGATGGTGTTCCAGAAACTCTCGTAGCTGATGAACAGCGGCTTGTCGGCGGGCACTTCCTGGTCGAGGATGGCCAGCATGGCGGCCTCGATGGTCTTGAGCGCGCCGCGCTTCTCGGTGAAGTGGATCTGCTCGAAGGTCTTCAGGTAGTCCGGATGCACCGGGAACAGCCGCACGTACTCGTCCATGCGCTCGTTCATGGAGCCGTAGAACTTGGCGAACGGCGTGAGGTATTCGCGGATCTTGTTCTGCTGGTCGGCAGTCTTCTTGAGCAGGCGCGCGGAGACGACGAAGCTGACGTCCTGACGGTCAATGAGAATTTGGGTGAAGCGCTCGTTGACCCGGCGCATGCTGTCGGCCACATGCTGGAAGCGCACGCTGTCGAAGATGGCTTCCTGCACACCGGCCACGAAGCGGAACTTCAGATGTTTGGTGATTTCGCCGATCTGCCGCAGGATGGCCAAGTCGCGAATCAGTTCGTTGTCCTTGCGCGATTGCAGGTATTCCAGGAACTCATCAACTACCAGCAGCAGGCCCTGGTCTGGGTAGACCTCATGGAAGGCGGCCATCATTTCTTCAAGAGACTCTTTGTTGTTGAGTTCCTGATCTGCCGGCGGGAAGCTGTAGCTGACGCCCAGTTTGTCGAGGAAGCGCTCAAGCTGCTGGGTGATGACCTGGCGCAGCGGCATTTCCAGGCCGCCCACCTCGATGCGAAGAACCTTGAATTTTCCGGCGATGGAGGCAACCGCCTCGGCGACCTTGGGGTGGCGAATCATCGGCGCATAAGCGGCGTCTTCTGCCACCAGCGAAAGCACCGACATCAAGTGCGATTTACCGGTGCCGTAGTTGCCGACGATCAGCACGCCCTTGTGATCGACCGAATCCTCGAAACTGAGCTGGGGAACCATGAGCTTGGAGATCCGCTCGGCCATGTCGTCGGAGATGACGTAGGTCGCGACGAGCTTCTTGGCTTCGTCCGGGCGCCCGGCATCGAGCAGTTGAATGACTGACTCGATCTGCTCGAACTGGATCAGATCTCCGTATTTCATGTTCGTGCCCATAGGTTTCTCTCTTCCCGCAGTTTTTGTGGATTCGGTCAAATTTCGAGTACGACCACGCCGTCCTGGCTGTAGTCACGATGTTCTGGATGGCTCATGTCGGCATAGATCAGCCGATCACCGCGCAGCTCGCCAGGCCAGACGGCCACGACACGCCTGGCGTGAGCCAGCCGCCTGACGAGGTCAAGCGGGTTGATCTGCAAGCTGGGCTCGAACAGCAACTCCAGGTTGTCGAGCAGCAGCGGGGCTTCAGTTCGTTCCCCGAATTGTTCAAGCAGCGCAATCTCGCGCAGCAATTCGCCGGCAGAGAAACCGCGCTTGTTGTTCGGCGTGGCGGCCAGGCGACGCCCCAGCTCCAGGCCGACGTTGAGCGGCTCGATGTTGAGCTTGGCGCTGAGCTGGCGCAGCAGTTGGGTCTTGCCACTGCGGCTGGTGCCGACCAGCAGGATCAACTTGCTGTTGATGTCGCCGATTTCGCCGATGAGTCGTTCCAGTTTTGCGAGCATGCTCATCCCATCAGTCCGTCTCGGCTTCGAGCCGGTGTTGATCAGGGGAGCGGTAACCCGGCGCCAGCACCGCGCTGCGCACACCATAGATGGCGAGGTGGTTCCTCAACCAAAGCCGGTACTCGGGGCCGCGCAGATTGTGGTCGGGGGAGCAGTCCACACTCCATTTGCGCAAGATGTAGCCAGCCGTGGCGGCCCGCAGCTTCATGTGCAGCACACCGCCCCGCATGTCGTAGTCCATTTCGGTGATTTCTGGCCGGGGTTGATCCGGGTGAGGAACCAGCTCCAGCTCGACGATCCGGGTCCACTGAATGTCCTGATCGTTCATTTCGTGGGGCGCCACGGGCTGCCCCTTGCGCACCACAGGGCGCTTGATGCGGGTGATAACGAAATCCCGGAACTCCTGCGATTTGCGGTCGAAGGCGCGGACGTGCCAACGCAGGCCGTTGTCGATCAGCGCGAACGGGACGATCTCCCGCACGGTGCGGCCACTGGAGATGGAGTGGTACTCGATCCCCATCGGGCATTCGTAGTGGATGGCACGAGTCACGCTCGCCAGGATGTCCAGGTCAGGGTGGGTGAGCCGGGACGGGCTCTCGCTGGCCACCCAGGCTTTGATGCGCATCGGTTCACCGTCGCCAAAACCCTGCGTCAGCCACGACAACACCCGCTCGGGCGGGAAATCGAAGATCGGCTGGAAGCTCGGGCCGAGGACGTAGAACTTGCCTTTGCCGTCGTAGTCGATATTGCCTGGAGCCAAGTCCTTGTACAGCGCCAGGTCCCTGGACGCAGCAGCGGACTGGATACCAAAGCGCGCGACCAAGTCCTGGCGACGCATCTCCCCAATGAAGCGCACGCGCAACTCCACGAACGCGAGCCGGTCGCGCTGTGGCTGGGTTAGATCGGCAAGCTGTTCGTGGGGCATCTTGGTTGGCTCGTTCGGGTTAGCGAATGCTTATGCAGATTTCTGCAGAAAGTATATGAGCTGCTTGAAAAGACGTCTATAAATCCAAGCGGGTTTGCTAGTACGCTGCATTATGATAACCATTTTTTGCGGCGCAAATGAGTGATCTGACACGGACGAGTAGGCGATCAGCCCAGCGGAGCGCACCAGGAACGGCGTGGAAAGGGGGTGCATCCAGCAGGCCATCGCGGACGAAAACTGGTGCGAATAGATCCTTGATAGGGAACAGGAGCATGGCCCATGGAACTGCGACACCTTCGCTGCTTTGTGGCTCTCGCAGAGGAGCTGCACTTCACACGGGCCGCCGAGCGCCTTCATATCGAACAGCCACCATTGTCCCGCGCCATCAAGGAGCTTGAGGACGACCTGGGCGCGGTGCTCTTCGTGCGCAACCGCCGAGGTACGGTGCTTACCGAGGCGGGCGCGACTTTCCTGCAAGACGTGCGCAGGGTGTTCGCCGCGCTGAAACAGGCTCAGGAGAATGTCCAGGCGGTCGCCTCGGGCCTGAGCGGAAGCCTTCGCATTGCAGTGTCCGACGGCGCCATCGATCCCCGGCTGTCAGCCCTCCTGGCCCGTTGCCGCGAGGAAGAGCCGGAGATCGAGATTCGTCTGTCCGAAGTGCCGCTGGCCGAGCAGTTGCGCGGGCTACGCTCGGGCGACTTCTCGATCGGGTTCGCGCACACGGCGGAGGTTGGCGATGACATCGTGACCGAGCCGCTCTGGCACGACTCGCTGGTGGTCGCCGTACCTGCCCGGCACCCTTTGCTTTCACACAAGGCCGTTCCGCTGCACCAGCTTGCGAGCTACCCACTGGTCTTATGCGACCCGCAGACATGCGAAGGCTGCTACCGCGAACTGACGCGGCTGCTGCGGCCGTTGGAGCGTGAGCCCGACGTTGTCGAGCATGTGTCCTCGCTGGATATGATGCTCACCCTGGTCGGTGCTGGCTACGGCGTTGGCTTCATCACGGCAACCAGGGTCGCGGCGAGCCCGCGCCCCGATGTGGTGATCCGTCCCCTGGCTATGGATTCCGCGATCATCACGACCTACTTGCTGCCGCCCGTCAGCGAGGATTTGCCGGTATCGGTAGAGCGGTTCATTGCGCGCCTGCGCGAGCACTCGGGCGATTGATGCGGCAGCACGAGCTGTAACTGAAGTTCGCGGCTGTTTATGGCGAGTCTTGCGGCTCACTGCCAGAGTTGAGGTTCTTTTCAGTCGCCGCC
>ERZ781398.2590-NODE-2590-length-15045-cov-3.609206_pt1 | contig 15045 bp, 9 predicted proteins | sample MGYA00433077_ERZ781398 | MGnify/ENA primary metagenome ERZ781398 (study PRJEB29847, sample SAMN06458254) | wastewater metagenome | isolation source: Wastewater bioreactor | place: South Africa: Cape Town | study: EMG produced TPA metagenomics assembly of the... | reverse complement strand
CCGGCTCCTCGCGCCCCAGTGGTGGGGGCATCTGCATGTCGGCTCGCCCGCCACGACTGCCGTCGCCAACGTCGCGGGATACAACCGATCCGTCTCGGGGGCGTGCGTCTACATCACTCGCGATGCCTTTGCGCGCGTGGGGCTTCTCGACGACGAGTTCTGGCTCGGGTTCGAGGACGTCGACTACGGGCTGCGCGCCTGGGAGGCCGGCGTCCGCTGCTACTACCAGCCGGCCGCTCTGTTGATTCATCATGAGTCCGCGAGCCGCGGGTACAGCCAGGGGCATCGTGAGCTCGGGTCGATGCGGCGGTTCTGGCGGCGCTGGGGGAACGACTTCCTGCGCCGCACCGTTGCGGGGGATCCTCACATCGATTTCGTCCTGGGCCCGGAAGTCGACCCGCTGTGGGCGGGCTATGTGGGCTCGGTCGCCGAGGATCTGCGCGCGACGGGCCGCAGCGTCGACATTCACCGTCTCAGCGCGACATCGCGACAGGAGTCGGTGGTCGAGGTGCGTTCGGCGCGGGGCCGCGTCGTCGTCGCGTGCGACTGGTCGGCGGCAGAGACGACGTGGCTTGCCGCGACCGGTGGCGCCGTTCCGGTCTTCCTGCTCCCGGGCCTCGAAACTCTCGCGTTCCCGCATGACCCGGCACGACAGGCTTCGATCATCGCCGGCTACCGACCGGAGTTCGACTACATCGCCCCGAATCGCGAGACGGAGCATCGCCTCCGCGCCGAGTCGCCGTGGGACATCCGTGCCCGCGTGGCACCCGCACGGCACCCGCGTCCGCTTCCGACCGAGTCCCGTGCGGCGGTCGTCGTCATCGGCGGGTCCGACGCGGACCACAGGCGGATCGAAGAGACGGCGCGTGCCGCCCGGGCCGAAGTGGAGTTCGTCCCGTCACTGGCCGATTCGGCGGCGATCGATCGGATCGCTGCCGGCCACCCGCGCGTCGTTGTCGCGCTCACGGATGATCAGAACTCCCTCGTCCCGTACGCGCTGATGTCGATGGGCGCGGTTTATGTGGCGCCCGCGGAATCGCGCCACTCACACGAGGTCCTCGACGGCTACAACGCCCTGCTGTTCCGACGCGACGACCCGGATGGGATGGTGTCGTCGGTCCACGATGCGCTCACGCGTGACGAGGTCTGGTCGGAGATTCGGGAGAACGCCCACGCGTGGGTGAGCCGTGCCGCGGAAGCAGCACCGACGGAGATCGCCCGCGCGATCGATCTGTTCTGCGACGTTCCCGTGTGAGGCGGACGAAGGTTTGGCGGTAGGCAAGCCATCCGGAAGACTGGGGTGATGCGCGGCATCATTCTCGCGGGCGGCACTGGTTCCCGCCTTCACCCGATCACGCTCGGCGTGTCGAAGCAGCTCGTCCCGGTCTACGACAAGCCGATGATCTACTACCCGCTGTCGACGCTCCTGCTCGCGGGCATCGAGGACATCCTGGTCATCACGACTCCGCACGACGGGGCGCAGTTCCAGCAGCTCCTCGGCGACGGTTCCCGCTTCGGTGTGTCGATCACCTACCGCACCCAGCCGTCTCCCGACGGGCTGGCGCAGGCTTTCATCCTCGGAGAAGAGCACATCGGCTCCGATTCCGCCGCGCTGGTGCTCGGCGACAACATCTTCTACGGGCAGGGCATGGGCACGCGGCTGCGTCAGTACACGTCGCTGACCGGTGGGGTGGTTTTCGGATACTGGGTCGACGATCCGACCGCGTACGGCGTCGTCGAGTTCGACGAGAGTGGCACGGTGGTCTCCCTCGAGGAGAAACCCGCACAGCCCAAGAGCAACTACGCCGTGCCGGGACTGTACTTCTACGACAACGACGTCATCGAGATCGCCAAGTCGCTGCGTCCGTCGCCGCGCGGCGAGCTCGAAATCACCGACGTCAACCGCGCATACCTCGAGCGCGGAGACCTTCGCGTCGACCTCCTCCCTCGCGGGACCGCCTGGCTCGACACCGGCACCTTCGACTCTCTGGCCGAGGCGACCGACTTCATCCGCACGGTGGAGAAGCGCCAGGGGCTGTCGATCGGATGCCCGGAAGAGATCGCGTGGCGGATGGGATTCCTGTCGGACGACGAGCTCCGTGAGCGCGCGGAGCCGCTCGTGAAGAGCGGGTACGGCACCTATCTTCTGAAGATCTTGGGTCAGAGCGTCCGATGACGGCGCCCGCGGCGCCGGTGATGTCGGGGGTGTTTCCGGTGGGTGGGCGTCGGTTGGTGGTGTTTGTGTTGTTCGATCGTCGGGGGGCGGTCGAGGAGTATGTGCGGGTGGCGTTGCGGGGTGTGCGGGAGCACGCGTCGCGGGTGTTGGTTGTGGTGAATGGGGTGTTGTCGGCGGAGGGTCTGGGGCGTCTGGAGGGGTTGGCGGACGAGGTTCTGGTGAGGGAGAACCGGGGTTTCGATGTGGGTGCTTTCCGGGATGCGTTGGTGCATGTGGGGGAGGATCTGGCGGGTTTCGATGAGGTGCTGCTGACCAATGACACGTGGTTCGGTCCGGTGGGGTCTTTCGATGGGGTGTTCGCGCGGATGGATGCGCGGGAGGTGGATTTTTGGGGGTTGACGGATCATGCGCAGGCGCCGGATCCGTTCTCGGGTGAGGGTGTGGTTCCGTATCATCTGCAGTCGTACTGGGTGGCGGTGCGCTCGGGGATGTTCTTGTCGGAGGCGTGGCGGGAGTATTGGGCGGCGTTGCCGGAGGCGGTGACGTATGAGGACGCGGTCCGGGGGCACGAGGTGGTGTTCACGGAGTGGTTCTCTCGGCGGGGGTTCGTGTCGGGGGTGGCGTTCCCGGTGGAGGGGTTCCCGTCGGAGAATCCGTCGTTGTTCTGTGCTGATCTGCTGGTGGAGGCGGGGTGTCCCGTGGTCAAGCGGTGGGTGTTCTTCCAGTGGCCGCCCTTCCTCGACCGCCACGCCATCACGCCGCGCTGGATCGTCCAATCGATGGTGGCGCGGGGGTACGACCCCGAACCGCTGTGGGCAGACCTCGCGCGGGAGATCGCGCCCCGCTCACTGAATGCGGCGGCGAGCATGCTGGAGATCCTCCCGGGCGAGGGGGCGGGCTACGACCCTGCCCGCCCGTTGCGGGTCGTCGCGATCGCACACGTGTACTACCCCGAGATGACGGCGGAGATCGTCGATCGGCTGGCACACCTCCCCGGTCGGGTGAACATCGTGCTCACGACGGCCGATTCCCACCGCGCCGGACTCATCGCGACCGAACTCGAACGACGCGGCGGTGGCGAAGACGTCGAAGTGCGCGTCGCGGAGTCCAACGATGGGCGCGATCAGAGCGCGTTCCTGATCGCCTGCCGTGACCTGCTGCGCCGCCGCGACTACGACCTCGTCGTGAAGCTGCACTCCAAGAAGACGCCGCAGGACGGGTATGCGGTCGGACGCCACTTCGCGCGGCAGCAGTTCGACAATCTCCTCCCCGACGCCGGTCACGCGGCAGACCTGGTGGGTCTGTTCCAACGCGAGCCGAGGCTCGGCCTCGTGTTCCCGCCGATGATCCACATCGGCTACAACACGCTCGGGCACGCGTGGTGGGCGAACCGGGAGCCATTCGAGCGGTTGGCGGAGTCGCTGGGCATCCACGTGCCGATCGACGACGTGTCGCCGCTCGCTCCGTTCGGTTCGATGTTCGTCGCCCGGCCCGAAGCGCTCCGGCTGATGACGGAGCACGACTGGTCATACGCCGATTTCGGGGGAGCGGAGGCCTACCGTGACGGAAGTCTCGCCCACGTGCTCGAGCGGCTTCCTGCCTATGCCGCCGGCGAACTCGGCTTCCACACCCGCACCGTGGCAACGCCGAGGTACCTCGAAGTCAGCCACACCTCCCTGGAGTACACGCTCGACCGTATGGCCGAGTATCTGCCCGGGGATGCCTGGGATCAGGCAACGATGATGCGGACCGTCGGCTCGATCGGAGACGGGGGCGTGCGAGACCTCGCGCGCCTGCACCTGCGACTGAAGCGGCCGGCACTTCTGGCCCGCGTGCGACGTCTGCGGGAATGGATCCGCGGGCGTCGGCGATGACGATGCGGATGGCTGGGCCGGTGCGCCCGATCCGCTGACGCTCCCGTCGATCAGCGCGCGAGCGCGGCGTCCAGGAGGGTGGCGGCGCGGGCGTCGAACGAGTGGTGGATTCGCACCGATTCCGCGATCGCGGCGAGGTCGGACTCTGCGGGGAACTCCGAGTCGAGATCGTCGGCGGCGATGCCGATCAACTCCGCGATCGTCCCGTACGTGCGGACCGCGGCCCCGAACAGGTCGTCGATGCCTTCGACATCGTCGCTGATCGCACGTCCACCGGCGGCGACGACATCGAACAGGCGGTTCGAGACGAATCCCTCTCGCCGCATCGCCGGCCAGTGGTCGTTCAACACCGCTCCGGCGCGCTCGTACACCGCGGGCAACCTGTCATTGGGAACACCGGAGCCCTTGATCGCGGATCCGGGGATCCACCCGCTCCAGTCGGGTCCATATACCGACACGGGAATGCCCGCCCGGAGAGGCTCGATGATGGAGGGTCGCGGGATGCCGCGGGCCGTGCCGACGAACACGAGGTCGGCACCGCGCGGGAGGCCGGCGGGACGGAACCGCGACGTATCGGTGCACTGCAGCAGGGGGAGGATCGAGCGGCCCAGGCGCTGCGTCGCCGCACGCGCCCACGGCTCGGATGCCGCAAAGACGGCGTCGAAGCCCGCGACATCCTGCTCGCGGATCTCGTCGGGGTGGCTGATGATCCACAGCAGCGAACGGGCGCCGCGCTGTGCGGCGATCGGCTCCGGGCCCCGCAACGCCAGGACGACATCGTCCAGATACGACGTCGCCCGACTGCGGGCGGCGTAGGAGTCGATGACCACTTCCTGACCCAGGCGGCGCAACGCGTCGGCGATGCCGCGGGCGAAGTGCGTGTCGCCCCACCACTCCCCGCGGCGACCGGGCGGTGCGGCGATCCTTATCGCCCAACGCAGCCGCGGCACCGTCCTACCATCGGGCAGAGACACCAGCTCGGGCGACCTCGTCAGCCGCACCGACGCGGTGGAGGACCGGTCGACCTGCAGACGCAGCGGCGCGAGGACGTCCGCCAGATCGACGGCCGGCGTACCGGGGGGTGCCGCGAGGGCGGGTTGGCGGGTCGGCCTCGGCGCCCGCACGGTGGCGCCCGGCAGGAGGAGTGGTTGCCGGACTCGGCGCGAGGGTGCGGGGGCAGCGAACGACTCGCCTTCGATCCCCACGACCGGAAGGGCCGCGGGGAGCGCTCGCGCGTCCTCCTCGGGGTGATCCCGCAGCAGCGGCACCGCGATGCCGTCGTGTGCGACGACCCCCGCCGACGCCACGGTGCCGTCTGCGGCATCCAACCACAGCGGCGCGACGGCACGGTCGGTGGCGTTGTGGGCAAGAGTGTTCAGATCGGTCGCGGTGATCTCCGCGTGCGGCCCGCGGACGACGAGGACGGCGTCGGGGCGCAGCGAGAAGAGCGCAGCCATCACCCGCCCGTCATCGGCCACGATCTGAATCCTCGGGTGACGTAGGCGCAGGAGCGATGCGGCGACCCAGATATCCGTCGCACGCGGTGCGATCGCGATGACGACGGCGGTGTCGGAGCGTTCGGCGAGTTCGTGCACGACTCGAAGCGCCGCGCTCGCATCCTCGTCCGCCGCGATGCGGCACACGAAACCTCGCGGCTCGGAGAACGCGCGCAGAGAGGTCGAAGACCCCTCGACCGACGCTCGCGCCGCCGGAAGCGCGGCGCCCGAGAGATCCGTCCATGTCGCGGGTACGCCCAAGACGTCCAGCGATTGTCCGGCCCGCGCCCGCCTCGACGCCGCACCCAGGACGCCGCCCGCGCCGGCGGCCGAGTCGGGGTGTTCCGCGGCGAACGCCGGGGCATCCCACGCGACGGTCGTCGACACGCGGGCGGAGTCGTTGACCAGATACGCGTACAGCGCCGGCACTCGGCCGACGTCGGAGAGTTGACCGGCAACCATCCGTTCCAGCAGCATCGGGTGCAGCGCGAAACCCTCGTGGAACCCCCCACGCACGTAGCGTCGCACGGCGCTGCGCACTCCGCCGCGGTGACCCTGTGCGCGCACCAGCTCGAGATCGACGAGCGATGAGGCTCGAATCGTTCGCGCCCACCAGAGGCGATCTCCCGCCTCCAATGCCCATCGGAATGCCGGAACGCCCCGGGCGCGCCTCCACAGGGAACGGACAGCGCGGAGCATTCTACGATTATAGGAACCGCTCGCTCATCGAGGCCCCAGGGCGGCGCGGCCGCCCGTGATCGCCATGGCCGCGCGCCGAGACAGGAGACGATCCGTGCCAGACTCATCGCCGCGTGTAGGGATCGTCGTGAGGACGAAGAACCGTCCCTGGTTCCTGCGCCGCGCCCTCGCCGACCTGGGGGCGCAGGAGTATCGAGCCTGGCGCGCGTGCGTCGTCAACGACGGCGGTGACGCCGCGGTCGTCGACGAGATCATCGCCGAACTCCCGCCCCAGGATCGGGCGCGGATCGAGGTCATCCACAACGTCGTCGCGACCGGGCGCTCTGCCGCCGCGAACCGCGGTGTGCGCGTGGTGGACACGGAGTTCGTCGTGCTCCACGACGACGATGACCTCTGGCATCCCGCGTTTCTGGCCCGCACGGTGGACTACCTCGATGCGCACCCCGATGAGATCGGCGTCGTGGCGCGCACCGAGATCGTCTACGAGCTGCCGACGCCGGACGGCGGCTTCGCGGAGGCCGGTCGAGGACCGTTCTGGGCGGACCTCCATGAAATCACCTACCTCGACCTCCTCGAAGTGAATCGTTGGGTGCCCATCGGGTACCTCTACCGCTCCGTCCTCCACGACCGCGTCGGGCTGTACGACGAGTCGATCCATGCCGCCGAGGATTGGGATCTGGGTCTGCGCACGCTCGTGCGCCACCGGATCGGCTTCATCGACGGCGAACCGCTCGCTTTCTGGATGCAACGCGAAGGCGTACAGGGTGAACTCGGCAACAGCATGTTCGCGCTGGAGGAAGAGCACGCCCGCTACGACGCGATGATCCGCGACGCGGCCCTCCGCGAGTACACCGCCACCCACGGCGCGGGTCTCGCGCTGTACCTCACCCGGTTCATCCCCGACGTGACTCGACGCATCGTCCGCGAGGAGATCGTCAGGGAGCTGGATGCGCGTCCGAGCGACCTGCAGCGTCTGCGCCGTCGGTTCGGTCGGCGTCGCGAACGCGACTGACACGTCGGCGGACACCGCCGAGCACGGAGTATTCTTGCGTTCCGCCGGTGCTCATGTGAGCCGGGTCGGTGTCGGGATCATCAGCCGACGGCGTCGGTGACTGTCTGGTCGAAGGGGACCAGCGGTGCCCACCCGGTGGCATCGCGTAGCCGTGTCGCATCGCCGACGATGATCGCCGGGTCCGTTGCGCGAATGCGTGACGCATCCACGGTGAGCCTGGGCTGCGGTGTTCCCGTCGCCGTGCACAGGGCGGCGAGCAGTTCCTTTCCCGAGCGTGAGACGCCGGAGGCGATGTTGTACACCGGATCGGGGAGTTCGGCAGCGGCGGCCAGCGCGAGGTAGGCGCGCGCGACGTCGCGTACATCGGTGTAATCGCGGCGCGTCGTCAGGTCGCCTACGCGCAGCGGCTCCGACGGCGCAATGCGGCGAAGCTGCGCCAGGAGATCCGGGAGCAGGAACCCCGGGCCCTGGCCCGGGCCGATGTGGTTGAACGGGCGTGCCACCACCGTGTCGAGGCCACGCCGCGCGTAGTACGCGAGCTGGTTCTCCACGAGGATCTTGCTCACGACGTACGGCGATGTGAAGGCGATCGGGTCGCGCTCGCTTCGAGCCGGGTCATCATCGCGTTGCGCGTACACCGCGCCCGTCGAGACGCCGATGATCCGCGCATCGTCTCTGGCCTTCAGGAGCGATTCGCACATGTTCGTGACCATCGCGCTGTTGCCGTCGATGTAGTCCTGCGGTCGGTCGAACGAGGCCCCGACTGCGGCAAGACCTGCGAGGTGGACGATGGCCGCCTCGGTCGGCGCCGCGTCCGGCCAGCCTTGTCGTAGATCGGCGGAGGCGTAGCCGGAGAGGCTTGCGGAGAGGTCCGCGTCCACCTGCGTGCTCCGCGACACGCCGAAGACGTCCCACCCTGCCTCCGCCGCGATGCGGGCGAGATGCCGCCCGACGAACCCGTCGACGCCGGTGATGACGAGGTTCCGCGTCATACGCGGGCGGCCTCAGCCTCCGCGAGCTCCAGATCGTGCGCGACCATGAGGCGGACGAGTCCCGGGAAATCGACCTTACGACTCCAGCCGAGCACCTCTTCCGCCTTCTTCGGGTCGCCCAACAGGATGTCGACCTCCGCTGGTCGCATGAACGCGGGGTTCTGCACGACGTAGGGCCGCCAGTCGTCGATGCCGATCTCGCCGAATGCCAGCGTGAGGAACTCTTCGATCGAGTGCGTCTCACCCGTCGCCAGCACGAAGTCGTCGGCCTCATCGTGCTGAAGCATGCGCCACATTCCCTCGACGAAGTCTCCCGCGTAGCCCCAGTCCCGCTTGGGCCACAGGTCGCCGAGCTCGATGTTCGGCTGGAGACCGAGCTTGATCCGGGCCACCGCGTGCGTGATCTTCCGGGTCACGAACTCGACCCCGCGTCGCTCACCCTCGTGGTTGAACAGGATGCCGCACGAGACGAACATCCCATAGCTCTCGCGATAGTTCTTGGCGATCCAGTGGCCGTACAGCTTGGCGACCCCATACGGGCTGCGGGGGTGGAAGAGCGAGTTCTCGTTGTAACCGGCACCGGGGCGGTTGTAGTCGAGGCCGCCGAACATCTCCGAGGTGGACGCCTGGTAGATGCGCGTGGTCTCGGTGCGCCCGGTGATGCGCACTGCTTCCAGGACGTTCAGCACACCCTTCGCGGTGACATCCGCCGTCAGGGTGGGATTCTTGAAGGAGTAGCCGACGTGGCTGATCGCGGCGAGGTTGTACAGCTCGTGGGGATCCGAGGTCTCCACGGCGCGCACGAGGGATGTGGGGTCGGTGAGGTCGCCTTCGATCAGCGTCACATACGGCATGTCGCGCTCGACTTCGGCGCGGCGCGGGTTGTTCTGTCCGCGGATCAGCCCGAACACCTCGTAGCCTTTGTCGTGGAGCAGCTCGGCGAGGTGTCCGCCATCCTGCCCGGTGATCCCGGTGATGAGTGCGCGGCGCGCTTCTGTCATGGTCTTCCTCCAGTTCGAACTGCCCATGACATCCTAGTCGGGCGGCTTCCGCACGCCCATTCGGACGGGCCAGGGCCGGCCACAGAGGAGAGTGCACATGCATCCCGACATACGGGCCCGACTTCCCATCGGCATCGACGCGCGGGCGGCGGCGGAGGTGCCCGCGGGTCGCGGTCGCTACGTGCGCGAACTGCTGACGGCGCTCGAACGGTTGCCGGAGGCGGCGAGCGAGCGGTTCTCGCTGTTCGCGCGGGAACCCTGGGGGGATCTGGACCCCGAGCGTTTTCGCTGGGTGCTCATCGATCTGCCGGATCCGCTCTGGCATCTCGCCGCGGCGTGGCGGGCCAATCGGACGACCCGTGCGTTCCTCTCGACGAACAGCTACCTGACGGCGTGGTTCACGCGCGTACCGACCGGGGTCGTCGTGTACGACCTCGTTCCCTTCATCGACGGGGCTCACGCGCAGGCGCGCGCCGCGCGGATCGAGAAGGCGACGATCCGGCCTGCGCTGCGACGCGCGAGCGTCCTGCCCTGCATCTCGAACGCCACCCGCGACGACCTCGAACGGCTGTTCCCGACATCCCGCGGTAAGACCGTCGTCACTCCGCTGGCGGCGGATGCCTCCTTCACCGCTCCTGTCGACCGGCCGGGTCACCCCGATCTCACACGGCCCTACGTCCTCGCCGTGGGAACGCTGGAACCCCGAAAGAATCTCGAGCGGCTATTGGATGCCTGGTTGAAGCTCGACCCGGCTGTCCGGGCGCGATTCGATCTCGCCCTTGTGGGCGCTCGAGGCTGGGAGGACGACGGCATCGTGGGAAAGGCCGAGGCCGCCGAAGTCCGTCTCCTCGGTCGAGTGTCCGATCCTGAGCTGCGCGCGCTGTATGCGGGGGCCAGCGCCTTCGCCTACCCCTCGCTCTACGAGGGGTTCGGTCTGCCGCCGCTGGAAGCCATGGCGGCAGGCGCGCCGGTGCTCACCTCGAACCTGTCGAGCCTCCCCGAAGTCGTCGGAGATGCCGCTGTTCAGGTCGACCCCCACGACACCGACGCGATCGCGCACGGTCTGGAACGGCTGCTGACGGATGACGCCCTGGCGACCCGGCTTCGTGACGCGGGTCGCGCGCGCGCGGCGGGCTTCACCTGGGACCGTACGGCGGCGAGCACCCTGGAGGCGTTGCGCTCTGCATCCCGTCGTCCTGGGTTTTCCTACGGGGCGGAACCAGGCACGTCCTAGAGTTGTGGGGGCGGTGCAGTCATCCCGCCGATCCGAACGCAGGAGGAACCCGGTCGTGGACGCGATCATCGATACGCCCTACTCAAGGACCCGTCGGGCGGCCAAGGGAGGGGCGCTTGGGCGCCTGCTCTCTCGCTGGGGTGACATGCTTCGTGCACGAGCCGGCTCGATCGACGGCCGCTCGAAGCTAACGCCACGGGTGATGTTTGCAGCGGTACTGATCGGGTACCCCGTGTTCGTCATGATCGCCCAGCCGCAGTGGGTGTTCAGCGGGGCGATGTGGGCAGAGACCGCGACGAATTACTATCCGAACTCCGTCTCCGGCTCGCCGTGGTCTGCGCTTTTCGCGACGGATGCCGGCTACTCGCCGGTCTTCCTCCGCATCCTCGCACTTCTGCCCGTCGCATTCGGGACTTCCGCGACCGCGATCCCCTACGTCTACACGGCGATCGCCCTCCTCGGTGCCGCCGTGCTCGTCGGCTCGTTCTGCCTCCCGTGGTTCCGATTGATCATCGCGAGCGACGCCACGCGCCTGGTCGTGGTCGCGCTGATCCTCTTCGTGGCGGACTTCTCGACCCGAACCTTCATCAACATTTCCTACTTCGCCGTCGTACCGATCGCGGCGTGCGCGGTCAGCGCGGCGCTCGCCGACCGTCCCGTGCCGTGGTGGATGTTTCTCCTTCCGATCCTCGCACTCACGAAGCCGACGGTGCTGGCCGCGATCCCGCTCGTCGTGCTCGCACTCCTCTTCGCCGGCCGGAGGTTCCGCGTCATCGGGGTGATCATCATCGCGGCGGCGTTCGCGCAAGTGGCTCAGCTTGCCGTGTCGTCCCTCTCCGGGTACGCGCTGGGGCCCTCGACGGACTGGACGACCGTCGACAAGGCGATCACCGCGGCGAAGGCGGGTGCAGCGCTGCCGGGGTCGCTGGTGCTCGGTCCTGGGCACCTGACGAGCTTCGTCGTCGCCGCGATGTGCGGCATCCTCGTGGCTGGGGGCGTGGTCGCGCTCCTGATCCTCACGCGACGACCGGGCACCGTGCTCGCCGTCGCGGGGCTCGTCCTCATCGTCGGCAATGCGGCCATCTCGGCGTTCGGCCTATCGTTCTGGTGGAACCGGGGCACCGTGGACAGTGTGATCTCTGACGTGCCGATCTCGAGACAGACCATCGTCGCGTATATCGGAGCAGTGTTCGTCGTTGCCGGGGTCGTGAGTGCGCTCCTGGACTCAGTGCGCGATCGACTCGAGGCGGGTTCGACCTGGTATCGGGTGCTGGCGGTGCTCGGCGCGCCGATCGTCCTCGTTTGGTTCGTGACCTCCGGCTGGTACGCGCGCGGCATCGAACTGCTTCCCGCTCCGGCGTGGCCGACCACGGGGAACTCGGCATGGGAGTCGCACGCCGATCAGATCGACAGGGGAGAGCCGGTGTGCTTCCCGGTCGATCCGGTCGGATGGGGCTATACTCGTGGATGCCATCTGGGTGACGGCTCTGCATACTCGCCCGCGGTTTTCTCGGAGACCCCCGTCTCGGAGATCGAGTTCACCCTGCCCGCCGCGTCGGCGGCACGACTCGCGGCTCTCACCGTGTACGCGGCCCCCGCCGGCGGCACCACGGGTTCGGTGACGGCGTCCGCCGACATACAGTCCGCACGCGCTGGCAGCACCATTCTCACCGCGACATCCGATCTTCCCGCGGACGGCGGGTCGTTGACCTTCACCACGTCACCCGCGGCGCGCGCGGCTTTGGGGGCATCGGAGGGGCTGGTGAGCGTCCACGTCACGTTCGGCGTCCCCGTGCGCATCGCCTATCTCACAGGCGAGCCCACACAGCCGGCGATGATGGTGTGGGTCATGGGCGACTGAGGCGCGTCGCCGTCAGAAGGTGGAGGTGAACGCCGCCTCGACCTCGGACAACGAGGACCACCCGTCGTGATACTCGTCGGCGGCGCCCCCGAGTATCCAGCCGAAGCCGTCGTCGATCAGGCCCTCGTCGATAAGACGCGATACCGGTGCGTCGGCGGGACCGTCGCCGACGAACCACACGTTTCGCCGCGCGTCCGGCGATGTCCGCTCGGCGAGAGCGCGGAAGGGAGCAAGAGAGCTCTTGTCGCCCGCACATTCCTCGGAGACGACGACGAGATCGACGACCGAGTCCAGGCCGAGATGGACGAGCTTGCGGTACTGGATCTGAGACGTCAGGTCGGTGACGACGGCGATCCGCACGTGCTGGTACCTCACGGCAGTCAGCAGTTCTGCAGCGCCCGGACGCAAACGCATCTCGAGGATGTAGGTACGCCAGAACTCCTGCTCCATGTTGAGCGCCAGTCGCAGCTGGTTGCCGAAGCCGAGCGCGGCAAGCGCTTCGTACGCGTACAGCAGTCTCGAGTGCGACGAACCCGTCGCGCCCAGACGCGACTTGACCGTCGCGCGCGCGGTGCTGAGAGCCTCCGAGATCGCCGCGGGTGCCAGCTTCGTCTCCGCCGCGGCGAGCGCGACCATGGCGCTGTGGGCGGCCCGATTGCAGGGTTCGTACGCGTAGAGCGTGTCGTCGAGGTCCAAGACCACCATCGTCGGCATCTGCCTCGCCCGGGCGCTGGTCATGTGCGTTCCTTTCCGCGTGAACGTCGCTCCAACAGGCAGAGCACGACGATGAGCTGGCACACGCCGCGGCTGCCGCCCACCCACTCCGGTGGCGCGAGCATGACCTCCTCGCGACGCTCGATGAGCTGGGTCGCGACAGCGGCGATGTCAGCGGCGGACACCCAATCCGCACCGGAGATCCGCAGATGCGTCTCACCGGGGGTGTCCAGGTAGTCGAGGCTCACCTGCGCCCCCGCCAACGAGGTGAAACTGCGCACGAGGTCTTCCGTGAGCAAGGAGTCCCGAAGGGTGACGCTCACTTCGATCATCGGGGTCGTGTCGAGGAGATGTCGCGGATCCTCCGGCAGAGGTCGGCTCGGTTCGAGGCGGAGGACGACGTCCGCGAGCGCTGCCTGGGGGATGACGTACTTCTGGCGATCTGCCTCACGACGGCGAATCGATGCCAGCGTGGAGTCGGGGCTGTGGCCGCGGTCACGCACGTCGCGCTGCATCTTCAAGAGAACGCGCAGGCTTTCGTCCATGTCGAGGTAGACGTTGAGGTCGACGCGCGCGCGGAGGGATGTCGAGAGGGTGTGCAATCCGCTCACCATCATCAGTTCGCCGTCCGACACCTTGCGCGGCTTGGTGAAGCGACCGCGGTCGTGATCGTAGTGGCGCGTCCAGACGGGTTTGCCCTCGAGCAGTTCCAGGCTGTCGCGGGTGAGTCGGGGGAGTGAGTTGACCGCGGGGTCCAGGTGGGTCTTCGTTTCCCACACGGGAGATCCGCGCTCGAAGAGGTGGTAGTCGTCACCGAAGACGAATGCCGTTCGCGATCCGGCGAACGCGTCGGCGACGGTTCGACACAGGGTGTCCTTCCCCGTGCCGCTGTCGCCGGCGACGTTGAGCGACAACGGAGCCGCGGAGAGTCGATAGCGATCATTGCGTTGGAGGGAGGCGCCGGCGATTCGCCAAAGGGTGACGGCGGAGATCGCCACCATCGCTGTACTCGCGAGCTGGATCGTGGTCGGAGCACGCACGGCATCCAGCATCGCGCTCAGGCCAGCTGAGAACGGGTCCAATGCCGCGAAACGGCTTGTCCCCCAGGTTCCGCTGAGCATCGACCAGACAGCCGTCGCGCTGAAGAACGCGAGAAGCATGCCCTGGTGGCGAATACGGAGTTCGCTGACCACGATGAGCAGCGGCGGAACCGCCCACAAGAACCAGCCGGGAGAGGCGGGCGCGAGGACCGGTACGACGGCGAGCACGAGGGCGCACAGGAGGAAGAGGATGTCGAGGTTGCCGCGCCGGAAACGCCACGCGAAAACGACGATACCGACGAGGACGACGGGGGCCCACAGCAACATGACGCCGGAGCCCAGGTCGAGCCCATACGCGAAGAGCGACTCGACCTGCGGAGTCTGCAGGACCATCGTGCGGAAGCCGTGCGACAGGGCGGGCAGAAAAGCCAGAGCCGCACCGATCAGGAACGGCGCGAGCATCCGCCGTGCGCCGGCGTCGAACCGGCGATTCCGGACGAAGAAGACGATGACGACGGGCACGATGAGCAGTGCGCTGAGTTTGATCATGAGTGCGAGCCCGAGCAGTGCGCCGGCCGTCGCCCAATGCCGTGCACGCATGGCGAGCATTGCGGCGACGATCGCCAAGGCGGGCAGCAGATCGAGTTGTCCATGCACGTACGCCGCGAACAGGACGATCGGTGCGAGGGCGAAGATCACGATGGCACGCCGCCGCTGCTGCGCCGCGAATTTCCAGACGAGCAGCCACGTGATGAGTTCCGCGACGAGCACGCCGATCGCCACGCCGAGCTGTGTGGCCTGTTCCACGGGAAGGAGCGAACCGAGCCAGCCGAACGCGAGGAAGTAGCCCACCATGACCGGCCCGTACGGGAACGCGTCGGACCGGCCGCCCGCCTCCAGCCACGCCGACCACGGGTCCCAGCCGCCGCCCTGTCCGGCATGCTCG
>ERZ781398.2588-NODE-2588-length-15051-cov-4.744399_pt1 | contig 15051 bp, 9 predicted proteins | sample MGYA00433077_ERZ781398 | MGnify/ENA primary metagenome ERZ781398 (study PRJEB29847, sample SAMN06458254) | wastewater metagenome | isolation source: Wastewater bioreactor | place: South Africa: Cape Town | study: EMG produced TPA metagenomics assembly of the... | reverse complement strand
TAATTGACAATGCGGACAAAGAAGATAATCATTGGATGTACATTGTGTACCGTCGATATCTGAATGTTGACAAAGATTTCGAGCTGAAGCCATGATAATAATAATAAGAAATGTTTTAGAGAAAATAAAAACTCGTCATCGAGCTACGAGTGCGCGCAAGTAGACCGTTAGAGAAAACAACGAAGGAAGAAAAAGAAAACGCCTATGTGCAACGATGAGGGAGAAAAAAAGGAACGAAAGAACGAACGAACCGAACGAAAGGAAGACGAGGCAAAAACGATGAAGTTTCTTATAATAGTAAGAGAAAAACATCGATGAAGTAAAAGTTTCTGTTTTTTTTACATAAAGAACGTGACACAAGGTAAATTTATTTATTTCGCTGGGTTAAAAACTAAGAATTTATTTATTTATTAGAAATCAAAAAGGCAAATACAAATTAATAATATGAATGTGAATGAATGTGAATGAATGTTCAGTTTTAAGCGCACGTATATTCCAATGAACTGATGCCTTTCGAACATGAACTTGCTTCCCACGAATATTTAACTTTACTACCTTTGACAACTTTACCACAACCTGTAAGAGCATAATTTTCTACCATTGTAGCGCAAGCTTTCTCGCAATTTGTCATCGATGGATCATTGCATGAGCAGAATTTGCACGATGATATATCCCATGAATGAAATGGAAAATGTATTGTATTCGAAACTGCTTTACATTTGCATCTAAAAATAGAAATCGAATGTTCAAAAAACGAAAGAAATCGTTATTTAATAACTTACTTTCGACTCAATGGATTTCCATTAACTGTTAAGAGTAAAGCAAATAGAAGAAAAAGACCAAACTTCATCATATCGATGATTTTTTTTATGTATGAGTGTATATTGATATGAGTTCTATGTATTTATAGGACGTTACTAGTGAATCACTTAATCTCGAAACGATGGCATTTTATTGACGGAAAAGATTTAAAACGATAAAAATGAATCATGCACATTCAAGGTTACGAATGAATCAAACAGAAGAAGAAAAAAAAACGACAAATATACGTATACAAATATTTCTTTTGCTAAATTCTAAATAAAATAAAAAGAAGAACGAAGGCATAAAGAGAGCACTCGATGTAATGGACGGTTGCAATTGAGATGACAGAATCTACGTTGAATTTTCAATTTAAAACGAAAATGGCATCAAATGAAATATTCTCGATTACTTTGAGTTGCTAGACGTGTCTGTTCACGATCAGTAATCGGTATTTGTCGAGTGACATGAATCGAAAATGAACGAAATATGATCAATGAATTGATCGACATGGGCTCGAAATCATTCTGTTGTATTTGACATTGAATTTCGAATGGTATCGGTTCTTTAAGTAGATGATAGAGATAAAATGAAAAATAAAATTTATTCAATGAAGACGAATCTGGAAGGAAGATCACAGTTGGATCAGTCGATAAACTAGAAGGCACTGAATTTGAATCAATCGAAAATAAATATGTTCTTGTTGTTTACCCTTGAGATATTAAACGTGTTGATTGAAGATAATTTGTATAGGGTGGAAGTGCATTTAAATCACATGATTCAATTGAAAATTTCGATGAGAAATATTCGAAATCATCGAATGTTATATTAATCAATGAATAAAGCGAGATAAAACACGATTGCGGACAGTAATATGAACGATTATGCAATGTCCATTGTACTGTGATTCTAAATCGAAAATTTTCGTATTTTAATTTTCACAAATTGAGTCGAATACCGACCGATAGACTGTTTGTTCATGTGAAGGTATCGAATATAAATTTCTACTATGTGCACTGATGGTTGTCATCGTTCGACGACGATAGAGAGACGTTTGACAACGAACGAATCGTTCGTAGATTTGAACGGTTTGATTTTTCGTTCGAATACGCCAATGTACTTTAGCAATAATTGAATCGTTGGTTAAGACCTAAGATGAAATTAAAATTTCTTAGCAACGTAAATCTCTTTATAAGCGTCTTAAAAAAAAAGTTCATTAACTACCAATGAGCAATTATCAATATGCGAAATAAATTGAATATGAGTATGATTTGACGATGTCGACTGACAATTTTCATCACCGAGATAAATATCGAGAGGATCGATTTCATTCAATTCAATAGTGAGATATAATTTTTCATCTGGACATTCAATTAAACTGGGTTTTATAACTAAAAAAAAGAATAGGAGAGAGAGACATTTTCAGAACATAAAAAACAACATTCGAACGAACTTTGATGATGATTATGACAATGAATTTCATAGTAATTCACATATTGACTATGACCGAGTAGAGATGGTTTATCTGAAAGTGAGACATTGGCTCGAACGCAGAGACCATACTGATTCTGATGCCAATGTTCGAACGAACGACATGTTTGTGGATCGTTTTTCAAACAACGATATAAACAATCGAAGTCCGATGTCCAACGTGTATGAAAGTTGTTGTAACCATGTAGAGATGTATTCAAACGTTTTTCATAGAAACAATCTAAAAGATATATCAAATTTTGATGTTCCTCTCGAGAAATAATCGTTACTTTCAAGTGAATTGTACGCCATGATTTGAATAAAATTCGGTATGAGCATTAGCCACAGGCAGTAGTTCATCATCGATGAACATTTTGAGAATAAACTGTCTTCATTCAATATTGCAAACAACTTCGTCGAGTTGTCATCGTCGTTGTTGTTGTTGTACTTAATGGATTAATTGCCATCGAAATCGATATTCTATCAATGATAAGTGTAATTTAGCTATTATGTCATCTGTTTGAGTTTCATACGAGATATATAAAAGAGAAGATAATCAACTAACTTGCTTTTCTAACTTGTTACTTGTTATCGCCTACTGCTGAGTTTTCAATTAATCTTCTTCGTTCTTCGTTCTTTTTCTTCTTCTTCTTTTTCTTGCAATAAATATATATATATATACTATACTCTCATGCGCACAAGAAACAATTCTTTCTCTCTCTTTCTATTTCTCTATCGTTTTTTTACATAAAAAATCCTAATTTCTCTAGTCTGTAGATGAAATAGAAAATCAACTAGACGATGTTCGTCGACACAAAGCGTAATTGTCGACACCTTATTCTCTAGGAAAAAGAGAAATGTTCATATGCATACACATGCGTTAATAACAAAGCAAAAAATCACCGACATTCCCTCTCGATCGTTCACATTTAATTAAAAATCCATTAAGTGTATAAAAATTTTGTTTTTTTTTGAAAAAAAAAACTAACTTTTTCCCCTTTTTTCTTAGCGATTGATGAAATGAATAGAAGTCGTAGTGTTAAATCCCTCAGGTCCTAATCAATGTCATACGGCATTAGATTTCGACGAACTTCACTTGTGAATCCTAAGCGAATTAACAAACAAAGAACGAACATAATGTCTTTGTCATTTAGAAGAACGATGAATTAAATCATCATCTAGGTTTTTTTATTCTCCTAGTTTTCCATGCGTTCGTCATCTATTGCTCAATAAAAAAAATAATAATATCTACAGAGCTTCTTTTCTCTTTATTAAACGAGAAAATGAAACAGGATATAAAATATTATGATAGGAATTAGTTTTTTTTCTGCTAGAAAGAAAGAAAAACGGCACACACACATACAAACTGTGTAAATACTCTTGCATGCATAGAAAATCTCTTATTGATCTTTGAGTATAAAAAAATGACGAAATCAAATCAGAAATTATCCACGGTTCGAATATAGTCGTGGGGGGAGAAAAAGTCAATCGGACTTGTTCTCTGTCGAGCAAATACATTCTCTCTTTTGACAACATTGCGTGTATATTAATCGAGTCACGCGATGTGTAAGACAGAAGTATAAATATTAAAAAAGATTTTTTTTTTAACTAAAAAACCAAGAAAAAACACATTATTTTGGTCATTGAAACGAAAAATCTGTCATGGGAACGTACACGACAGGATTAGGGTTTGTTGATAATTACGAAACAATTCGATTAATGAAATTGAAGTAATTGAAAAATCGAAGGTGTGAATAATTTGTTTATTGATTAGTAAGAAAATACTATTGACTTTTCTCAAGGATAAGAGATATAATTATTTATTCAAATCAATAGAAAATATATGTGCATAGGTTTAACTTTGATTGTTGTTATTGTTATTGTTTAACTAAAGTCAAATCTCGTAGGTATAGTGAATTAATATCGAGTTCGATTATTTTCTCATGAGAGATTGCCTCGGTTTTAATTTGGTTTCTTTTCGAAAAAGAGAAAAAAAAAGCAGTCATGATAAAACTCGAAACAGCCTTATCTTTGTTATCGATAATGGAGGTGTTAGATTCGAATATAAGAGAGTAACATGTGAGTTTTTTTCTGCATCTACTTCCGAAGTGTGCAGGCGATTATTCATTGCAACAACGCAGTTTAATATGAATCAGAGAACAAGAAATCAATCTTTACCTCGAATGGGCGGTAATCCAATGAATGATGATGATGTTCATAGACGCCATCGTGGAGACATACCACATCGTTTTGTTCAACAACCAACGCCATCGGACGAAGTGCCCAAATCGGTAGATGATCGAATCAAAGCAATTTTACAAAATCGTTCAGCAATCTTAGAAAGCTATTTGAAAGCTGTGTATACAGATTTAGTCAGCCAAAGAAACATCAAAATAGGTGCTGCAAGTCAAGGAGCTCCTATAGGAAAATGGCGATCTAAAATAGAGGAAAGTTTAACAAAGCAGATAGGCAAATTGAATATTTCTATCGTTGAACAAGCTAAAAAGGATGTAGACATACCTGTTGTAAGAGCCGATAGGCATGATGAAGGCGAACGTAAGAGATTCGCACTTGCACCACCGACACCAGCACCAGCACGAAACAATCGTCCTCCACCAGGACCACCTGCAAGTCTACAATTTGGTGTTTCGTCCATCGATTCACAGATTTCGGACTTATTTCAACTTCTAAAAAATCTTCCTCCTATGGACAAATATGGTCCAATGAGTGGCAATTGCGATCGTGAAACAACACAAATGGAAAATTTTCTTAAGCAATTACTTGGTTTTCAAAATATTCCTGGTGAATACATCGTTCAAGGTGTTCAAAGCTTTCGACTGAATAAATCGATTGAAAATTTGCCTCAAAACACTATCATTCAATTTCCAAATCAAAATCCTAATAATGGGAAATCATTCGTGATGGATGTCAATGAAATCGAACAATGGCAACAATCATATCGAGTTTATGCTGATCATAAACAACCCGGAATGACTCAAGAGTTTTTGAAACGTGCTTTACAAGGTAGAAGTACAAGTGGTCCACAAGCATTCCTCATGAAATTCGTCGTGCGTGTATCAACATGCCCTATTTTGATGGAATTCGATGGCCAAGTCATATCTCGTAAACTCAACGAATCATGGCCGCATAATATTAAGCTTGTGTCAGTGACTGGTATTGATTTTGCTGGTCGTATTCATGATATCGATGATATTCGTACTTATATCACGAATTGGGATGATGTATATGAGATGGATCATCAAAGAAATGAACCTCTTGTCTATAATGGTAGAGATTTTCGTCGAAGACTCGATGGTCCACGAGCACAACTCAAACAAGATCTACTTCTTCACGATCTTAAACAAATGGCTCGATTTCGATTACGAGTTTGTGATCACGAAAAAGTAGAAATTGTTGTTGAAACAGGCATTGGGCTTGGAGCATTTGCTGGTAAACATATTGGGATTGATGATACAGTTCGAGTATTTTCTGCAATGGCGATACGACAAGTACTCGAAGAAGATGCACATATTTATCGACATATTAAAGCAGTCATATTCGCTCTACCTATCTTTGAAAGTGATACACGAAATGGTCAACGAAATGATACTTTCCACGCATTCGAAAGAGTATTTAGAAAAGATGAGTACCGAGGTCGAATACCTGTTCTAATTATCGATCAAGATATGCATCGATTAACTGTAGCGATTGCTCGTCAAGGTTTACGAGTATCTGAATTGAATCCTGCTGATTCTCATGGTGTATTTGGTGAATATTGGCAAAATCGAGGACCAGCAGTCGAAGAAAAACTTGCGTTGACAACATTAGGTCTACTTGTTCAACATCATCTGATCAATCCGTCTGTATGTGAGTCGAGAAACTATCAGATTGTATAACATTTACGAAGAAAATGTTGTTGGTAGTTGTGCATGAGCTTTCATGTGGATGTTTTTTCTTTCCTCTTCTTCACGATACATGTGCGTTTTGTTTTTATATTTGAAATAAACAGCCAATGAAGAAAAACATTCAAAACAAAAGACTACCTTTCTTTTTCTTCCGTCAAAAGCTTTTTTTGAATTTTTTCGACGAAATCGAAGGCAGAAAAAATTCCTAGCTTTCTTTACAGCAAATGAGTCGAAAGCGTAAGTTTTAGCTTGTTTCATGATGTTTTGTTTATTGCATCTATCGATCATTTAGCTCAACCATCAAGGTTTCCAGAACATCATGACGATAGAAACCAGTCAAGTACAGATCCACCTCGTGGAAGACATAGCTTACAAAGATCACAAGACATTGTCGATCATTCCCATCAAATTCCTGGCGCACAAGAGCCTCTAAAGCATGTCGTTATATTCGGTCTACATTCCGCGAATAAAGGTATTCCAGAATTGTTTAATTATCTTTCTTCTCTTGCTCCTATGGACAAATATGGTTCAATGAGTGGCGATTGTGATCGTGAAACAACAGAAATGGAGAATTTTCTTAAAGAAACATTTGGTTTTAAAAATATTCGTGACGAAGATATTGTTGACGGTGTACGATCATTTCGATTAGAACGAAGAATACAAGAAATATCTCCACAAGCTATTATTTCTTTTCCAAGCAAGAATAGTAGTCCGAATTGTTCTTTTTCAATGACTGCTGAGGAGATCCAAAAATGGCAAAAATCATATCGAGTTTATGCTGACAAAAATCAACACGAAATGAGCATAGCGTTTTTGAAACATGCTTTACAAGGTAGAAGTGCAAGTGGTCCACAAGCATTCCTCATGAAATTCGTCGTGCGTGTATCAACATGTCCTATTTTGATGGAATTCGATGGACGAAAAATACCTCGCTCACCAAACGAACAATGGTCACATTGTATAAAGCTTGTTTCAGTGACTGGTATTGATTTTGCTGGTCGTATTCATGATATCGATGATATTCGTACTTATATCACGAATTGGGATGATGTATATGAGATGGATCATCAAAGAAATGAACCTCTTGTCTATAATGGTAGAGATTTTCGTCGAAGACTCGATGGTCCACGAGCACAACTCAAACAAGATCTACTTCTTCACGATCTTAAACAAATGGCTCGATTTCGATTACGAGTTTGTGATCACGAAAAAGTAGAAATTGTTGTTGAAACAGGCATTGGGCTTGGAGCATTTGCTGGTAAACATATTGGGATTGATGATACAGTTCGAGTATTTTCTGCAATGGCGATACGACAAGTACTCGAAGAAGATGCACATATTTATCGACATATTAAAGCAGTCATATTCGCTCTACCTATCTTTGAAAGTGATACACGAAATGGTCAACGAAATGATACTTTCCACGCATTCGAAAGAGTATTTAGAAAAGATGAGTACCGAGGTCGAATACCTGTTCTAATTATCGATCAAGATATGCATCGATTAACTGTAGCGATTGCTCGTCAAGGTTTACGAGTATCTGAATTGAATCCTGCTGATTCTCATGGTGTATTCGGTGAATATTGGCAAAATCGAGGACCAGCAGTCGAAGAAAAACTTGCATTGACAACATTAGGTCTACTTGTTCAACATCATCTGATCAATCCTTATGTACTTCGTGAAGAAAATTATCGTCTGATATAAACTGACGAATAATGAAATCAGCGTGATTTGTTATATTTTTACCATAAAAAAAGGAAATACATATAGACTTAAATAGGATTTTCCTAGAGACTGAAACTAACGAAATGAAAAAAAAATAAATGAAAAGTTTCGACAAAAAACATAAACATATATTGATTATTTTTCGGCATTCAATGCTGCGATGAATTCTTCTAATTTCTCTTGTATTTCTCGAACACGTTCTACAAAACATCAATACCAATCGATTGTTTGTTTGCTTTTCCAATTGACACTTACTCAATTCTTCGGCTAAATCCACTCGTTTTCCATTTAATACTTTCGCTTTTAAAGCTTCATCTCCGCTAAAGTCGTCTAAAATTTCCTTGACTTCTCGTTCCAATCGACGTGCTAACGAACAACAATCGTTTATACCGTAATCATTTCAAACGAACTCACTTTCAATATTTGATATTTGCTGTCGAATAGCATTACTCGTCAATTCAATCATACGTTTTAAACGCCAAAAGAACACGACTTCATGACAATCGAGCTAGAAGAAATTCGTTAGAAATAAAAAACAATTTTGCTCAACATACGCCTTGATCAGAAAAGCCCTTTTGATAATAGTAAAAGAATCGTCGACAATCGACACAGGTGTCTAAATTATGTTTCAAGAAATGAATTTTATATACACGTTGCCAGATTTCATTTATCTACAAATCGATATAAACATTCAAGCAACATCACACATGAACATAAGACACTCACAAATTCATTTGAAACGTCGATTTTTTGCGTTTGTAAATTTTTCTTGACTGTCGTTAATTCATCTTGATCGAGACTCGAACGAAACTAGACAAATATCGAAATTAAAAATGCGATTAAACTCGACAATTTTACAGTGAGATTATTCTTCAACGATTGATCTAATTGTTGTCTGGCGAGAAAAACTCTGTGTAATTCTTTGACACAAGCTTGTCGATGTTTTTCTTCGAGTGTTGTGCTACTCAAACCGATATATCTCTTCCATGAATTCGAATTTTGATTTGTCGATAGAGCTGATTCTTCTTTGACGAGTTCTTGTCGAAGAACGTTTTCCATGAATTTCGTAGCCGCTTCCCATTGTTGTTTATCGGGAACATTTCGATCTTGTAATGCTTGAGTTTGAATGACTTTCTAATCGAGAAAACAAAAGGCAAAAGTTTGGAAGAATTATTGAAACAAACATCGAATTTTACAAGTAAATCAACAGCTTTAGCATCCCATTGATGTCTCGATCGACATTCTTGAACAACTTGTAATTTCAAATCATTGGCAATGGGATCGTATGATCGACTGTTCTGTTCACGTTCGATAAGAGCTTGAAATTCATCTAAGAGAACGAGATGACCAATACGAACGCATTGACGAGGCAATTCCTTTTCCGTCCATTGTTGGAGTTTAACATCGACAGTCGTATTAAAACCACTGAATCAATAGATTTTCTCTTTCGAAATTTGAAAAAAAAACCTGGTTTTCCTACCCGATTGATTCAGCTTGAGCAGCTGTTGTGAAAATATCATCGAACACAAAGTCTGACATCGCTGTCCAGAGATGTTTCGATAGATTCTCTTCCCATTGTCGACTAGGTATTTGACTGAGTGTAATAACTTCATCGAGAATTTCTCCTCGAGCTTTTTCGAATAATTCGTCCTAAGGAATTGGCAATCGATTTATTTTCTTCGTTTGAATAAAAACTCGAATCTCAACGAACTCGATCTTGTTCACGAATTTTCGGAAAACTATTTTTCCATTCAGTTTCGAGATTAAATCGTTTGGCACGAAATGTGTCTGATTGTTGTTCGACACTTTCCTTGACCATCTTCCAGAAACAATCACTGACAGCAAAACTTAGATTACGTGTCGTCGTTTGCGTGGCTTTGAAAATTCCGTCACTGAAATAAAAATTTAAATTGATAAAAAAACCGAAGAGAAGTTCGATTTTTGTTTTAAACTACCGAAATAATTTCGAATTACGAAAGAAATCTTCTTCATATTTTTGAATCAATTCAATCGGATCATCGGCATTGCCTGATTAAACAAAGAAAATGATCGGAATGAGTTTGATTTGATAGGAAAAATAACCTTTGCCAGTAACAACGGCAAAATAACCTAAAGCTTTCATGGGAAATAATTTTCCATCGAGAATTTTCTTGATCTGAAAGACGACAATTGAGAGAAATAAGAATTTTCGAATGAAGTTTTTCTTCGACTGACTCGATCCGAATCATGAAGAGTCGACGCAGCTAAATCAACTTTTGTCAAAACGAATATTGTTCGTTTACCATGTGGATCCATTTTCGATATAAGTTCAGTTACATTGCTCCGTTCAGCATCGACACTTCCATCTTAATAAAAACAAATGAATATTTTCAAAATGACAATCAATTCCTTTTTTTTAATATTCACCTTGAATACAAAGAATAATCGCATTCGGATTCGACATGTAACTATTAGCGAGACGAGTAATTGCGTTTTTTGTGTCATTTGCCATGCCAAGAGTTTCAGTCTAAGAAACTCTTTCGATTAATAAAATCAAATTGAACATTTATTGACTTACGCTGATTATTCCGGGTAAATCAACGAGTACCATTCGTTGAAGACCTGGACCTTTGACAGATAACGATATAACCTAAAATCAAGATTTAAAATCCTTAAAAATCAAACCAAAAACATCCAACGAACGTCATTGCTAATCGTTTGACCTTGTTTAACTGACACACGCATTCGAAGTTCGATTTCTTTTCGAAGTGCTGATAACTAAATCGAACAACGAAAACTTTTGCATTTCGAGTCTTTCGAAATCAATTTACATCCGCTTCTTTAGTTAAATCGTATTCCTTTGCACTATCTTTGAATATTGCAACGTGATATGGACCTTCGCTAAGTGTCACTTGAACCGGACTACGTGTCATCATTTCGCCAGCTCCTCTGCGCAAATCAAATCAAAGTTATTTCGAAACAAATGAAATTATTTGACGAAACAAACCGAGGAAAAATACGCGCTTGAGTTATCATTTCGAGAACACTGGTCTTGCCTGAACTTTGATCGCCATTAACAATGACCTAGAATTTGACTCAGAAACAAAAACAATCAAGAAAATTCGAAGATTTACTCGTGGTAAATGATCTTGAATGTTGTAATTCGTATCGTATTCGTTCAAGACGTCTAACACTTCGCTGTACATATCGATTAATGATTTCTAAAGATAAAAATTCCTGGATAACCAATCGAAGAGAAGAAATATTCAAATAAACTTTGATTTTTCGTTGTTTTTTTGCATTTGCATTTCGATCTTGTTTTAAAAGAAGTTGTTTTTTCAATGATTGCAATTCTTTTTCTAATCGATCGATTTCACGTTGATATTTTATTTGAATAGTAATCATTTCTTGTTGAACTTTATCTTGACGTTCGTGAGATGATGGAGGTGTTTGATACGCTTGAGCCAATTGAAAAAGTTCTTTCGATTTTTGAGAGTTACTAATTAATTTAGGAAACTGATTATCTAATGAAAACGATGGACCAAGGATTAACAATCCTACGAAAAGAAAACAAACGACTTTATTTAAAAAGAAGAGAATTTATTTTCCTACGTGATCCTGCTGCCGATAGAATGTATTCATGGAACGATCTAATACGATCTTGTAGCGATATGGAATCGGTTAGACTAGTTATTCGTTTGTTGAATGCATCGATATTTTCATCAATCCATGATAGATCATTGTATTTCTACGAAATGAATTTTGTTTTTTGATTTGAATGTAAATCGAAAGATTTTACTTTATGAAAAAGATAACTTCCACCGACACTACTCGTTAGAATGAGATAACGAAGGCGAAGTAGAGATGACATTGAGTATTTGAACAAATTTGATCAAAACTTCTGCTTAGCTAACTGAACTGATTAACTAACTATTGCAGAAGAAAGATATTCGATTGGTTTACTGATGTCTACCAACAATATTCTTATTAATTTGACGCCATCTGTTGAAAAAATCTGACGCAAGGAAATGTATAAATGACATTCTCTTATAAATTCTTTTTTATAGCTTTGCGAAATAAAATAAGCAAGAAAGTTAATCGAATCGATTCGATATGTTTCGAAGGATGAACTTTTTAGGCAACATAATTGTTGGTTTGTTTCGAAAACATCAAAACTTAACATCGATTTGATAAATGTTAAATATGATATGTGTATCCGCCTCCTTGATTGATATTGTTATAAAAACCGAGAGACAGAGCGAGAAAGAGAGAGAAAAAAAAAGAAAAAGCGAAGTCAAACCTCTTAATCTTTTCTTGCTCGTGCATATACACATAGCTTGCCTGAATGCACTAAATTAGCTTTCTCTCATTCGTTAGAGATATTAATCTATGTATGCCTGACTGCTTATAACTTGACATATCGAACTTGATGCATTGTGCAAGATTAACAAGTAAATGTACGTATACGGTTTATGTCTTTTTCGACTGATAGACAAATTGTTTGATTGAATTTTAAAGAAGACAGCATCTTTCGACAGGAAACTAGGTTATGTTTACATTCGAGCGTACGTCAGAAAAAAAATAAACTCTCATTTATTATTTATTTGTTTATATGAATACGTGTAAATATAAAACACAAGAGTTGGTTAAGTACACATGATTTATTTACTAATATAAGTTTATTTAAATCAAGGCAATTCGAAAAATGAAAGTCTAACTTCATGATTTCGATCGTTGATTGTTAGCAGACATTACGAAAAAAGTTACTTATTCTTTGCAAATATTTACATTCGAATAATTTCTTTTTTTTTCGTTTGTCAAACTAAACATAACGACAAGCCATACTAATCGTTTCTTGTCATCTCATACCATTCATCATTTTCAAACAGCTGAAAGTCCAACGCGTTCTCAAAGCTTGTTTATCTTGTAAGCTATCTTATCGGAACAAATTCGATTAAGAAATCAATTCTGATGTTCATTGATGACAACATCTCATTAGACAGCTGTCTTTATTCTCATAGTATTGTTTAAAAAAAAAGAAGAAGAGGAAGATTCTCATCGATAGTTTACTCTTTTTGATGTCGTTCGTTTGTTCTAAGCGTTTAATAACCTTAGCATTTCTATTAGGAAAATTGAGATTTCTCTCTTTCGGTTTTTTTTGTTTCATTTATCGATCAACTGTATCGCGTTTAACTTTGTGCCCTTGTTGACGTCTGTTCGATGAATTGGTTTTTATTAGAAGAACAGCAACTCGCTTGTTAATTGCATATTCGTATGGTTTTTTTTTTTATGAAGAGATAATTTGATCCGCTCATTGATTTACTGTGAAATTATTAATTTCTTTTTCTATATGTCCTCGTCCTCTCTTTCAGTTAAATATTGCTCTTGACATCAAGCGTAAGTAAAACCTTTCAACTCGATTTTCGATCAGTTGAATCTAAATAGATACATGTGTTTAATTATCTCAGAAAATAAAATAAAAAAATGCGAGAACAAGAATTTTTTGTCTTTTCCCAAGAAAATATTTACGAATGTCATTCGATTGAAGGATTTTTTTGTTCTATGTTAAGGAGTAATTATTGAGTTAATGATCGATAACTAAAACGATACAGAGAAGGAGAAGAAGGAGGAGAAGAGAATAGACAAGAGAGAGAGAGAACGAATGCAAAATATCACAGTGGCATTCGTTGATTGTATCTGTTAGATCATTATAAGAAAAGCAAACGTACTTCAAAGTATTCATAGAAACAAATATTGTTCTGTCTATAGAAAAACGATATGTAAGTTTGTGTTATTTGACAAGTTGAAAAAGACAAGGTTTTATTCGTAGTCTCGAAATGAGAATGAGAGTTTTCAGTAAACAATATTAACAAATTTGACATAACTACCCTTTATATTTAACGAAGATACATTCCGAACTATGTTTGACCTTCATAAATAAATTTATTCGTTATTTATACATAGGAATCCGAATCATTCAACAAACGATCTCGATATCGGCAAAGGCAAATCTTCGGCTTCATCATCGATGCAATCGTTAACTGTGAATGATGAATCGACAACATCGAAAACGTCACATTCATTATTCTCGAAATTAACCGATGCAAAAAAAAGTCTTTTCGGTCGAAGTAATGCACCGGAAACATTATTTTCTTCAGCAACACAAAACAAAGCTCTACTAACATATATTCTCTCCGAACCCAATCCACAATTGGATATCATTCAAGAATTTGAACAAAATGGTTCACAATTAAATGCAATTACTGATGAAGGAAATACAGCTTTACATTTACTGGCTCGTACAGAAAATCATTCAGCTGAATGTTTAAATATTGTCGAATATTTAATCAAAAAAGGTGGCTGTGATGTCAATCGACAGAATGATTACGGTTGGACAGCGGGTAAGACAAAACCAGCTTATTAAGAAAAGTTTACGTCAATATTTTGTCTCTAATCAATTGATATCAATAGACATTAACAATATTTTATCTGTTTTCTAGCTCATTATGCATTGGCAACACGAAATACGGATTTATCATTGCTATTACTCAAAAATATGGTCGATGTTAATGTTCCGACATTTGAACCTCATTTTGGTTGTTATCATTTCTTGTTCTTGTTCTTATGTTGATTTCTGTTCTTTTAATTAGATTATCCAAGTCAAACACATCTTCTTCATATATCAGCACACAAGAATGATAGTCTAAGCATTCGTTTACTAATCAAAACATACAAAGCACGTGTCAATGTATTCGATGAAAATGGTTTTACACCGTTGCATATTTGTTGTTATGAAGATAATCTCGAAGCATTCAAAGCTCTACTTGAAAATGATGCTGATTTTCAGCGTGGCACACGTTTAAATCCATTGGAAACACCGATTTATATTTGTGTTAAATATCAATATGATTCATGTTTAAAAGCACTTTTCGATTTAACAACAAATTTTAATTGGAAAAAATATTTTTTTCAATTGCCACGTTCGCCATTACTCTGCGATTTTCCGAGTATATTAGCGATTGAATTACTTGTCGAACATTCATTGGATATCAATGCTTGTGATGAACGTGGCAATACGTTTCTACATTATTTAGTTAATAAAAAAGAAATCGACTATACGAAATATGTCGAAAAATTAATTGAAACACACGCAGATTTTAATCGAACTAAT
>ERZ781398.2571-NODE-2571-length-15163-cov-3.162298_pt1 | contig 15163 bp, 15 predicted proteins | sample MGYA00433077_ERZ781398 | MGnify/ENA primary metagenome ERZ781398 (study PRJEB29847, sample SAMN06458254) | wastewater metagenome | isolation source: Wastewater bioreactor | place: South Africa: Cape Town | study: EMG produced TPA metagenomics assembly of the... | reverse complement strand
GCGAAGGATGATGTCGCCGAATTGCCTCGCGCTATTGAGTTGGCCCTCGACAATGACGGTCGCGGTCAGATCCTGGCTGACGGGGTTGGGCATGGCACCGATCTGGCCGGCTGCGACCTGTGCGTTCTGCGCGGCGATCGCCGCGCTGATGTCGGCCGCCGTCAGGTGAAGGCCGACCATCTTGTCGGGATCGATCCATACGCGAAGCGCCCTTTGCGAGGCGAAGACCTGAGCGCGCCCGACGCCGGGTAAACGGCGCAGTTCTCCGAGGACGTTGCGGTTGATGTAGTCGCCGAGCGCGATCTCGTCCATCTTGCCGTCGGTCGAGGTAAGAGCCGCGATCAGCAGGAAGCCGGCGCTGGCTTCCTCGACCTGAATGCCTTGCGTACGGACCGCCTGCGGCAGCCGCGCCTCGACGCGCCGGACGGCGTTCTGCACATCGACCGTCGCCTTGCCGATATCGGTTCCGGAGACGAAGGTGGCGTTGATGCTCACCGAGCCGGAATTGTCCGAGGTCGACTCGAAATAAGCGATGCCATGGACGCCGTTCAGCTCCTCCTCGATCAGCCGGGTGACCCCCTGATAGATTTCCTGTGGAGAGGCGCCGGGGTAGGAGGCGGAAATGGAGAGCTGCGGCGGCGCGACGGCGGGATATTGCGCGACCGGCAATATCGGGATCGTAATGATCCCGGCGATCATGATGAAGAAAGCAAAGACCCATGCGAGGACGGGTCGCCGGATAAAGAACTGTGCCATGATTTGATTACTTTGCGGCCTGATCTGAGGTATTCGGCTCGGCGCTTTGCGGCGTCCATGGTTCGGAGACGACCTTGCCGCCGGGCGTGACCTTCTGGACCCCGTCGACGATGATGGTTTCGCCGCTCTTCAGCCCGGAAAGCACGATCCATTCGGCTCCGAGGGACGCGCCGAGGACGAGGTTGCGCACCTGCGCAGTTTGATCTGCGGCGAGCACGAAGACCTGAGGATTGCCTTCGGCGTTCCTTGTCACCGCCCTTTGCGGAATGGTGATGCCGCTCTTTTGAACGGCCTGCTCGATCCGCACGCGGACATACATGCCCGGCAGCAGATCGCCATCGGGATTGGGGAATTCGGCGCGCAGCGTGACCTGCCCCGTGCCGGGGTCGACATTCGCGTTGGAAAACAAGAGCTTGCCCGGCTTTGCATAGCTTGTTCCGCCATCGAAAACGAGTTCGACGGATGCCTGTCCGGGCGCCGGGCTCTGCAGCTTGCCTTCGCTGACGGCGCGTTTCAGAGCCAGGAGATCCTGTGCGGATTGCGTGAAATCAGCATAGACCGGATCGATCTGCTGGATGAGCGCGAGATTGGATGCGCCTTCAGCTGTCACAAGCGTTCCCTCGGTCACGAGCGCGCCGCCGATGATGCCGGTGATGGGGGCGCGCACTTCAGTATAATCGAGATTGATCTGCGCTTCGTCGAGAGCAGCCTCCTGCGCTGCGACGTCGGCATCGGCCTGGGCGAGATTGACGGCGGCGGTGTCGTAGTCGACAGCCGTCGAGACATTGCGCTCACGCAGCGAGCGCTGGCGCTCGAGCTGCTGCTTGGCATTGGCCTGAATGGCTTTTGCTTTCTGCAAAGCCGCCTTTGCGCTTGCTACTCGCACCTGGAACAGTTTCGGGTCGATCCGGTAGAGGACATCGCCCTGATGTACGAGGCTGCCCTGTTCGAAGACGCGTTCCTGGAGGATGCCCGAGACCCGCGCTCGTACCTCGGAAATCCTGGTAGCGGCGATGCGGCCCGGAAGCTCGCTCATGACCGGCACGGGATGTGCCTTGATTTCCAGGACACTGACGGCGGGTGGCGGCATTTCTCCGCTCTCCTGGGCGCGCAGATGGCCGGAAGCCAGCACAAGCATCGCCGTTGCCGCCAATATTGCCTTCCAGCAAGGCAGTTCAAATGCAGATCGCATAGATGTATTCCCAATTGACCGTGTCGCGGTAAGATCGTCGTTCCGCGTCTTGACGGCATGAACCTATTCGAAAGGGTCGCTTCAACGCCCGGCGCGAGTGGCACTTTCGTCCGAGCCTAAGCAAATATTGGGAATGTTGGTCTTTGGTCGACGTTTTGTGGAGGTTTCATGGACGTGGACAGAGGAATGTTGACGAGGAGGCCCTGTCTGACGTTTCCTTCTGGTGAAGGAGCCCCGGATGGAAAATGCACTGATATTGATTGTCGAGGACGAGCCGGAGATCTCGGATATTCTCGAGCGCTACTTTGAGCGCGAGGGATTCCGCGTGCTGACCGCCTCGGATGGGGAGATCGGCCTTTCGCATCACCAGCGGCTGAGACCCGATCTCGTCGTCCTCGATGTCAAGCTGCCGAAACTCGATGCTCACACTGTGCTTGCCACCATCCGCCAAAGGGGCAATACGCCTGTCATCATGGTCACGGCGCTCGCCGATGACCTCGATAAGCTGCACGGGCTGCGTTCGGGCGCCGACGACTACGTGGTCAAGCCGTTCAATCCTGTCGAGGTGGTGGCGCGGGCGCGGGCCATTTTGAGACGGGCGACCGGCAGTGCGACGAACAAGGTCCTGAGGGTCGGCAAGCTTGCCATAGATCCGATCGCGCATATGGCCGTCGTCGAGGACGGCGAGAGCCGTCTGCTGCTGAACTTGACGCGAACCGAATTCCGCATCCTCGAATATATGGCGGGCTTCCCGAACAGGGCCTTCGAGAGAGGCGAGATCGTCGATGCCTGCCTTCCCGAGGGCGATGCGCTCGACCGTACCGTGGACAGCCACATGAGCAAGCTTCGCCGAAAGCTGGATGCCGCCGGTGTCGGCGAACTCCTCAACGGCGTCAGGGGAGTGGGTTACCGCCTTGGCGACTTCGGTTAGCAACAGCCTGAACAGGCAAATCATCTGGTCGACGACGATCGTCGCCTTCGTCGCTCTTTCCGTCATGTTCTTCGGGTTTCTGATCTATGGCTATGTCTACGATTGGCTGTTCAAGAATTCTGGAAATTCTGACGACTGGGCTGCCAGCGATTTTGTCGTCCTCGCTATCAACGTGGCGATCGGCCAGGCGGTTGGCGCCTATGTCGGATGGCGGCTTGCCCGGCGTCTTGTCAAACCCCTGACGGCGGTGACAGAGGCTGCACGCCTTATTGCTGACGGAGACTTTGCCGGCCGGGCGACCGGCGAGGGCAACTTTGGCGAAGCGGATCGCCTGATCAACGACTTCAACCGTATGGCGGAGGAATTGCAAAGGGCCGAGAAAGAGCTGCAATATTCGAATTCGGCGATTGCCCACGAATTGCGCACGCCTCTGACGATCCTGCGCGGCCGCATGCAGGGGCTGGCGGATGGCGTGTTCGAACCGAGCCAGGAAGTGTTCCGGGGGTTGATCGGACACATCGATGCGCTGACCCGCATCGTCGATGACCTGCGGACGCTCTCGCTGATGAATGCCGGACGCATGGAGCTGCAGCAATCGCGCTTCGACGTCGGAGAAGAAATCGGAGATATCGTCGATTCGGTGAAGCCGACGCTTTCGAACCTCAGCATAAAAATCGAAACCGATTTGCAGAAGATGCTTGTCATCGCCGACCGGGCGCGCGTCCGCCAAGCGATGCTTGCGCTCATCGATAATGTCGCGCGCTATGCTCCCGGCTCGACGCTGCGGGTGGCTTCGCATGCCGTTGACAACCTGTGCGTCATCATGGTTTCGGATGACGGTCCGGGCATGACGACGGCGGAAAGCGAAAGAGCATTCGAACGGTTCTGGAGAGCCGACGATGCCAGAACGCGACGGGGCGGAGGATCAGGTCTTGGTCTTGCCGTCGTCAAGGCGATAGCCGAGGCGCATGGCGGCCATGCCACCATCGACAGCCGCAAGGGTGGCGGCACGACTGTCGTCCTGGCCATCCCCCGCAGTTGAAACCTCGCGGAGAGATGAGCGCATGGATGAGATTTGTCGCTTCTCCCTATGCGCTGAGAATCCGCTGCAGGACTTCGGTCAACTCGGTCGTGCCGCGGCGGATCTCGCCGACATCCTTCTCCGCGTCTATTCGGCCGGCATTATGGGCAAGATAGAGCTCGACCAACAATCGCGCATAGTCTTCCGATAGGCCCGCTCGCATCAGCGCAGCCTGCCATTCGGTCCCGGGAAGCAACTCGGCGACAACGTTGCGACCGGTCAGCATGCCGATGCCGGCTGCAACGTCATTCGGCGTATAGCGCCGAGGACCTTCCGCATGGACCACTCTTAAAGCGGCCTCCTGCTTCTCCAGGAGCAGTTCAGCGGCGATTGATCCGACATCAAAGGCGGAGATGGTCGGAAGCAGCTTGGTCAGCGGATCGTAGAAGCTCGGCAATCGCCCGCTTTCCGCCGCTCCCTTTGCCATACGTGCCCAGTTTTCCATATGTTCGGCCGATCGCAGCAGGATCAGCTTGGTATCCAACTGGCGCAAACGCGCCTCGAGCGCGTGGAAGATCAAGGTGACCCCGGTTCCGGAGCTATGCTGCGCGCCATAGTCGGAAATGGCGAGGACGGTTTGCGGCCGTCAGGGCTTCGCCAAGCGAGCCGATCAATCGTTGCATGCCGGAATGAGCCTGAGGGGCGCGAATATCGACTGGGCAGATGATCTGGACCGCGCTTGCGCCTTCAAGCGCTAAGGCGAGGGCCTGATGATCATACAGATCGGCGATCGTGATTTCGCAACCGAGATCCACAAGCCCCTGTGCTTTCGAGGCATCGCGCAGAACTGCGCGAACCGGGGCACCGGCCTTGCGCAGAGCGGCGATGGTCGTGCGGCCAACCTTGCCGTTGGCGCCAAGAATTGCATGCATTGCGTCTTCTCCTGTCAATCTTCCAGCAGCATAGCCATGTATGCCGCTGGGTCGCACAGGTTCGGATGACCGATTGCAGGTTTGGACGACAATCGAACTTATGAATGCATTCGGCTCAGTGTGCCGGGAGTGAGGCCGAGGATGCGCCGCATCCAGTGTGTCATGTGGCTCTGATGGGCAAAGCCTGCAGCCGATGCGATCTCGGCGAGTGGCATCTCGGTCGAGATGATGAGCAATCGCGCGCGCTCGACGCGGCGCGTCAGGATGTATCGGTGTATCGGCATACCGAAAGTGGCGCGAAAGAGTGGCTTTAAATGCGATACGCTCAAACCCACACTTGCGGCGAGATCGGCAAGGGAGAGCGACTGATCGATATGAGCTTCGATGAAATCCGCCAGGTGTCGTTGATGGCGGTTCGTCAGGGTGATGCCGGTTGGCATGGTGCCGGACGAACTGTGTCCATTGCCTTCCACCAGGCGGATCGCCAGCGCCAATCCAAGTGTTTCTGCATAGGTTCTGTCCGATGGAGCAGGGGATTCGATTTCGGCCTTGAGCGCCCAGGCGATCGATTCCAAGCGAGAATCTCGGAGCTGGAATTTGGGTGCGAGAGAAACGGTGTCCGGATTTCTCCCGAGCGCTTCAGCGGCGGCGTGAACGAGTTCCTGCTGGACAGCCACACGGAGAATGGTGCAATCGCGGTCATCTTCCCACCAGCCATCCAGCCCGGCAGGAACGATATCGATATCGCCATGCGATTGCCGGCGCCGATGCTGCCGGCCATCGCACTGACAAAAGGCATTTACGGCCCGTCCGAAATGAATGCCGAGCCGATGTGTTGGCGATCCCGGTACATGGATACGGCCCGCCTGAATACGAACGAAGCTTGCTTCCAGACCTTGCCAGCCGCGTCCCTTGCTGGAGAGGAGGGGAGTGGCCGCGGGATTGAGCTGGTCCATGATTGCGCGCCTCCGCCAAATCCACCGTTCCGAACCGGGAGCGATCTTGATCCCTGAATTATAGATAGGATGGAGCGCCCGGTCGAGCCGATCTTTGGATCAGTGTCCATGCAGGCGATTCGGCGTTTGCTCAAGGTGACAGGAAGGCCAACTATCTATCTTCCCTGGTGTGCCATAGCCTCAAGACGTAGATCGTCGACTGCTGAATTTCGTAGCGGACCTCGTAGTGGCCGACGAGGAGCCGCCTGACTTCGCGTGGTTTGAATTCGAACAACCGTTCCCCAATTCGCGGATTGGCCAGCAGAACGGTCGGCGCCTTGGTCAGAGACTGCATTGTGCGAACGGCTGCCGGCTTGTTGACTGCTGCCGGAAATTCATACCGGCGAGTGAGACCGGATAGCGCCTTGCCGGTCCATTTAGTCTCCATCAGCGTGGAGCCGGCAGTGGCTCGCCTATGCTCAGGCTGTCGGCCCATGCCTGCACGGCCTCATGGTCGATCACATCGTCATCGTCGACGTCGCGAAGGGCTTCGCGGGTCAGCCGCTCGCGCTCTTCTTCCTGATCAAGCCAGGCAGCCAGAGCCTGTTTCATGATCCAGCCCCGGGAGCGCGCAAGCCTTTCGGTCATCAGATCGAGTTTTTCGGCCAGCGAAAGCGGTACGTGCGCAGTCAAGATCTTGGTTGCCGGGCTTGCCACGCGATCATCCATTCTGAAATGTTTGATTTACTTCTAATCATAGTGATTGATTTTGCATCGATCAATAATGCGATCAGCGGGGACCTTGCCTATCTCGTTGATTGCCCGGCTAATAATATCTAGTGATAGAATTCCGATGGCGGTTTGCCGAAATGGCGTCGGAACATTGCGGTAAAGGCGCTCTGGCTGGCGTAGCCGCAATCGAAGGCGACGTCGATGACGCGTTCGCCGTTCGCCAGTTTGCGCAAGGCAAACAGGAGCCGCGCCTGTTCGCGCCATTGCGCAAAGCTCATGCCCGTTTCCTTGGTGAAGAGGCGATGCACCGTCTTGGCCGTGACATCCAGACGGTCGGCCCATTGGCCTGCGGTCGACGTATCGGCGGGGTGCTCGGTGATTGCTTCGCAGATCAGCTTGATGCGCTGATCTTCCGGCATGGGAAGATGCAAGGGCAGCACATCGGAGACGCGCACCTCGTCCAAGAGCAGCTGCATCAGACGGTCGTCCCGGCTGCCTTCCGCGTAATCGAGGGGAACGTCAACGGCGGCAACGATGAGCTCGCGCAAAAGCGCCGGAACCTCGATGACGCAGCTTTTTTCCGGCATGTTGCGGATCGCCGTTGCATCGATGAAGACGGTGCGGATCTTGACCTCGCCGGACATTTTCACATCATGCTCCAGGCCCGCCGCCAGCCACAGAGCCCGGCTGGGCGGCACGACCCACGACCCCTCGGCCGACCGCACGATCATCACGCCTTCGATCGCATAGAGCAACTGGCCGCGCGGATGCGAGTGCCAGCCCGTCGAGGCGCCATCCGAATAGTTGACGTCCATCGCCGCCATGGCGCGATGCGTATCATGAAAATCGAGATGTTTGCGGGTCGGATCGCTCTGCATGTCCCAATCTCTACAGTTATGGTCATCATAGAGTGATACGAACCAACATCAAGACGATAAGCCAGAGCCTTCACATTCTCCATGGTTATCGCACATGAAAAACAAGCTAGCATTTCTCTATCCCCTCATTGCCATCATCCTCTGGTCCGGAAACGTCATCGTTTCCAGGCTGTCGGCGCATACGATCGGTCCGGAGGCAATCACCTTCTACCGCCTGCTTCTCGCCGTCTTGCTGATGAGCACCTTCGTCGCCGTCCCCGCCTGGCGGAACCGCTTCGTCATCTGGCCGCATCTCGGGCAATTCGCCATTCTCGGCTTTCTTGCCATGTGCTTCTTCCAGAGCCTCTCCTACCTGGCGGCGGAGACAACGACGGCCACGAACATGGCCGTGTTCACGGCTTTGACGCCGCTGCTTACCGTGGCCTTGAGCGCCTTCGTGCTGAAGGAAACGCCGACTGTCGGCATGGTCGGCGGGGGCATCCTGTCGCTGGTCGGGCTGATTTATCTGGTGAGCGCCGGCGACCCGGCTGCGCTTGCGCGCAACGGCGTCCATCTCGGCGATCCGCTGATGTTCATAGCGGCGCTGAGCTATGCGGTCTATGGCGTCCTGCTCAAGCGCTGGAACCTGCCTGTCGCCGGTTGGCAATCGACCTATATGCAGGCGATTTGCGCCCTGGTGATCATGTTTCCGGCATTTCTTGCAACGCCCGCGTCCTTGCGTTCGCTGAATGCCGAAACCCTGCCGCTCATCGGCTATGCCGGCGGTCTCGCCTCGGTCGTCCTTCCGTTCCTATGGGTGCGCGGTGTTCATATTCTCGGACCCAATCGCTGCGCAGCCTTCATGAACCTCTTGCCGGTCTTTACCGCGATTGGCGCCATCGTCATGCTCGGCGAACCGGTGCGTGCCTTCCACGTGATTGGCGGCGGGGTCGCCTGCGTGGAGCTCTTCCGTCGGCCGTTGCGCAGCGCACCGCCCGCCATGCCCGAGGTCGTCGAGTGAAGATCTAAGGCGTCACGGATGGACGCGGGCTTCTCTGCAGAGGCCGCGTCCATCGATGCAGATCGAGCGTCACTTCCAGCTTGTATAGTCCGAGGCGGTGCATCCGAAGGGGGCTCTCTGGTCACCGAAACGCTTCTTCAACTGATCGCAACCCCAGCGGTTGAGTGGAGTCGGCATCATGTTATTGATGTCCATGCCGGGCGAGGTGAATTGCGAGCCGGCGCTGGTCACATACCAGATCCAGTAGCCGAAAATGCCGGCGATGATGAGGAGGATCACCAGGACGAGCCTGCCAAGCCGCGCCAAGATGGACGGCCCTTTCTTACCTCGCACAACGAGCTCAGGCGGATGACTGCCAAGTTCCGCCGTCAGTGGCGCGAGAATGCTTGCGCGTTCCTGAGCCGTCATGTCGATCCGCTGCAATTGGCTATCCATAAGTACTGGCAGAGCGGTATTGCCATGCCACACGGCAAGAGCCACTGCCTTGCCGTCCTTTTCGCCGACGACCAGAGGTTCCTGTCCCGGCTCGAAGCGCGTTTGAGCCGATCGTCCGGTCTTTTTGGCGGCGATCTTGTCAGCATAGACGACCGTCAATTGCTTGCCACGGCGCTGGACCGCCGTGATTTCGACCGGAACCGGCTCGAGCTGAGCAGCCTGCTGCAATTGACCGCGGACGCGCCAGCCGCGCAGGATCTGGAAGATCATGGCAATGCCGGCGCCGCCGAGAAGGGCAACGAAGACGGCGAGCGTTATGATCCGGTTCCAGAGCATATCGAGGCCGAGGCTGAGGGTCGCCAGTTCCGGATGGTCACGGGAGATGACGACATTCGTGTCATAGTCGCCGGCATGGATGTCGACGAACATGATCTCGACGCTCTTGTCATAGGTCTGACCGTTATAGGCGTAGTTGAGATGCGCTTCGCAGCTGGTGAAGAAGCCTCTCTGGGTCGAGCATTTTCCGTCACGAATATCGCCATTGACGGGCTCGACGGGATTTTGACTGATCGCCCAATCCCTCAATATGCCTGGCGCTTCGTAAGCTGTCATGAAAACGGTGAGCCCGATCAGGATCAGCAAGGCGAAATAGCTGACTTTCGGCGTCGTGATCACGCCCTGAGCAAGCATGAGGGCTCTCTGGGGAAGCTTAATCGTCGGGAATGTCATTGTCTGCCTGGATCTCCGAATGGTTGCATAGGCATCCGCAAGGCAGGGAGCGAAGCTATGCTTCGCAAAATCCTGGGGGTTTGACTTGGCGCCTACATTTTGCAACGCGTGAAATAGGCGCCTTGCCTCGTTGCTCAATACCCGGTTGCAGAACATCCTCGACCTCATGACGATCTGGTCAGCAAACGCTTGCGCGGTGTGACCTTTTTGTCTCGCCACATTGACCGGCTGAGGCTGGCCCATCTAGTTTCCGTGCGAATGCGGGATTTTGAGATCGAGGAAGGAGATCGACATGACCAATGTTGCCTGGCATGCGGAGCCGTTAAGCTGGGGCCACGGGCCGCGCAGTTTCGAAGTTTTTCTGGAACCGACCTGCCCCTTTTCGGTCAGAGCCTTCAACAAGCTGGATGCCTTTCTGGCCCAGGCCGGCGAGGATAGAGTGACCGTCAAGATCCGTCTGCAATCGCAGCCCTGGCATCTGTATTCAGGCGTTCTGGTGCGTTGCATTCTTGCCGCTTCGACGCTTCCCGGAGGCAAGGAGATGGCGCGCAAGGCAATGGCCGCGATCGCTGCCCATCGCGAGGAGTTTGAATTTACCGATCATGCCGGCGGCCCGAATATGGATGTAACGCCGAGCGAGCTGATCGAGCGTCTGGAGCGCTACAGCGGACTTGCGTTAAAGGAGGCTTTTGCCATTCCGGATCTCGACCGCGAGATCAAGTGGCATTGCAAATATGCCCGACAGAACGGCATCCACGTTTCCCCCACCTTCATGGTCGACGGGCTGGTGCAGGCCGACATGAGCAGTGGCGACGAGGTGGAAGCCTGGGTGAAGAAAGTCTCGGCCTCGTAGGAGGCGAAAGGCAAGGCGTCGATGTCTTCATCTCGACGCCTTGCCCGTTTCGATTGTCCTCAGTCTTCCACGTTCGGCAGCAGGATTGTCAAAAGTCCGATCAGCGGCAGGAAGGCGCAGAGCTCGAAGACGAATTCGATGCTGGTATGGTCGGCAAGCACGCCGAGCGCCGCGGCCCCGATGCCGGCCATGCCGAAGGCAAAGCCGAAGAACAGGCCGGAGACCATGCCGACGCGACCGGGCAGCAATTCCTGTGCGTAGACGACGATTGCGGAAAAGGCCGACGCAATGACCGTGCCGATGATGGCGCTGAGGACGATCGTCGTTTCAAGATTGGCATGAGGCAGGACGACGGTGAAGGGCAGGATGCCGAGGATCGAGCCCCAGATGACCTTCTTTCGACCGATGCGGTCGCCCACGGGGCCGCCAACCATCGTTCCAATGGCAACGGCGGCAAAGAACACGAACTGGCAGAGCTGCGCCGACCGTTCGGTGACGCCGAAGCGAGCCATGAGGTAGAAATTATAGTAGCTGGTAAAGCTCGCGAGATAGAAATATTTCGAGAAAATCAGGGCGATCAAGACGGCAATAGCAAGACCGACGCGGGCACGCGACAGGCTCAGCGCCTTGTGGACCTTGCCTGATTTTGCCGGCGCGCGCAGGTGACTGCCATTGACTTGATACCAGCGGCCCAAGCCTGCGAGAATGAGAATGCCGACGAATGCCAGGCTCGCAAGCATTGCCATTCCATGCTGACCATGCGGAAGAATGAAGAAGGCGGCCAGCAGTGGCCCAAGCGAGCTGCCGAAATTGCCGCCGACCTGGAACACCGATTGCGCGAAGCCGTGTTTCCCACCCGATGCCAGGCGCGCGATCCGCGATGCTTCCGGGTGGAAGATCGAGGAGCCGAGGCCGAGCAGCATCGCGCCCATCAGCAACATCGGATAGTTCGAGGCCATTCCGAGCGTGATCATGCCGACGCAACTGCAGGCCATGCCGAACGGCAATGAATAGGGTTGCGGTCGTCCATCCGTATACCAACCGACGAAGGGCTGCAGGATAGAGGCGGTGATCTGATAGACGAAGGTCAGGACGCCGAGCTGGGTGAAGCTGAGGTCAAAGCCTGTCTTCAGCACCGGATAGCTTGCCGGCAGCAGAGCCTGGGTGACATCGTTGATGAAATGGCCAAGACTGGCTACCATCAGGACCGGATATATCGTAGTGGCCGCGCGGGGCGGGTTCATGACCTGGCTCATGGCTCTCACTTTTCAATGATCTGCGGTGCTGATATTGGAAAACATCATCGCCCGCTACCGCGACAAGGCGCAATTCTTACGAGACTGGGCCAGAATGGTCAGGAACAGCCGCATAGATCCATTCATCGATGTCGACCGCCCGCTCATTGCCCTCGGCAATGACTATGGAGACGGCCACCGTGTCGATCCGCACCAGCATCGCCGCGCGCAACTATTATATGGCTTTTCCGGGGTGGTGGTCGTGACCACCCCGGACGGCACGCTCGTCATGCCGCCGGAGCGCGGCATGTGGATACCGCCGGGCGTGATCCACAGCGTGCGCATGCTCGGCAAAGTCAGCATGCGCAGTCTCTACATCGAGCCCGAAGCGATCGAGACGATGCCGGATCATTGCCAGGTGGTCGAGATATCGCCGCTCCTGCGCACTCTTATTGCCGAGGCAGTCGATATTCCTGTCGACTATGATGTTAATGATCGGGCCGGTGCCTTGATGGCATTGCTTCTGCACGAGCTGGCGAGGTTGCGACCATTGCCGCTGTCGTTACCGATCCCGCGTAACAGGATGCTCGCCGAAAAGTGTCAGGATTTTCTGCGGCAGCCGACGACGCATGATACGATCGATCTGTGGTCTAGCCACATGCGCATGAGCCGCCGCGCATTCACCCGAATGTTTCGCCTGGAGACCGGGCTCAGCTTCGTCAAATGGCGCGAGCAGGCCTGCTTGCATGCTGCATTGCCACGGCTTGTCGCAGGCGTTCCGGTGACGACGATCGCGATCGACCTCGGTTACAGGAATCCTGCTGCTTTCACGACCATGTTCAAGCGCGCCTTCGGTTATTCGCCACGCGAAATGGCTCGCCAGCATGCGGGAAATGAAACCGGCGGAGCAAATCTCCAGCCGTGAATGTCATGTCGCGTCGAGATAGGGCTTCAGGGGCATGTCGTCGTGCCTTGGCACCGTCTGTCGTTCGATCATATGGTGGATGACCGGCGGCCCGTCGCCGCGATGCAGTCTGTCCAGGTGTTCGGCAACCTCGACATCCGCATGTGTCTGGCGTTGGCTGTGACGGACATAGTCGATCCAGGTCGGTAGATGGTAGCTCTCCGTCCAGGTGTTCGGCTTTTCCAGATCGCGCAACAGCGACCATTGTTTTGCGCCGTCGCGGATTCTCATCCGGCGGCGTTGCGCCATGACGGCCAGAAACTCATGCACGTCGTCCTGCTCGATATTGTAATCCACCATGACCAGGATGGGTCCGCTCCTGGAGCGCAGGTCGAGCTGCAGCTGCGGTTCGCTGAAGGTGTTCGTCGGGTCGAGATTGAGGGATTCGAAGTCGGGCTGCCGCAGCACGAGGCCAAGCAGGCCGCCTATACCAAGAGCCGCGCTTGCGATGAATAGGGCGCCGGTGACGCCGTGCGCGTCGGCCAATTCGCCCCAGAGCCAGCTGCCCACCGCCATGCCGCCGAAAGTGGCGGTCTGGTAGAGCGACAAGGCACGGCCGACGACCCAGCGCGGCGTCGACAGCTGAACCGTGACGTTGAACAGCGAGAAGGCCTGCACCCAGGCGACGCCGGCCGGCATGAGGAGAAGACAGCTCAGCCATACCTGATTGCTGAGCGCCAGGAAAAAGCAACTGACCGCCAGCGTAAAGAAGGCGGCGCGGATTACCCATTCATTGCTCAGTATATCGCGAATACGGCCGATCAGCATTGCGCCGCAGATCGCGCCGAAGCCGAAGAAGCCGAGCATGGTGCCATAGGTGATCGCGGTGCCATGCACATGGTCGCGCGCAACAAGCGGCAGCAGCGCCAGAATGACGATTGCGGTCAGGCCGAAGACGAAGCCGCGGCACATCACCGTGAGCAGGTTGGGCGACATCAGCACGTAGCGAAATCCGGCCGACATCGCGCTGCCGAAGGGTTCGCGCGGCAGGCTGTTGGTCACGGGCGCTTTCTTCCAGCGCCATAGGGTTATGATCAGGGCAAAATAACAGAAGACGTTGAAGAGAAAGGCGAAAGCCGCGCCTGCGGCTGCAACGATGACGCCGCCGATCGCCGGTCCGATACTGCGCATGAGGTTGTAACTCATGCTGTTGAGCGCCACGGCGCCAGGCAGATGCTCACGTGGGACGACATCGCCCATCGAGGCCTGCCATGACGGATTGTGGAGAGCGCCGCCGCAGCCGATCAGGAAGGTGAAGCAAAGCAGCAGCCACGGCGTCAGGGCATTGCTGTAGGACAGAACGGCGAGCGTTGCCGATACGCTCAGCATCAAGGTCTGCGCGATCAGCATGATCCGTCTTCGGTCGTAATTGTCGGCAAGCGCCCCGGCGGCGAGGGAGAAGATCATGACGGGCAGCGTCGTGGAGGCCTGGACCAGCGCCACCATGCCGTGGGATGTGGCAAGGCTGGTCATGAGCCAGGCAGCGCCCACGCCTTCGACCAGTCCGCCGAGATTGGATATGAGCGTTGCCGACCAGAGCGAGCGGAATGTCTTGGACTGAAACGCGACGAGCGGTGAGGTTCTATTGGGCATGTCGGCTTTTCTTCGCAGGATTGTCTTGCTCGACGGGCGCAGCGAACTCGCTCGAAGCGCATGCCCAGCCGAGTCGAAATTGAGCCTATAGTGATTTGCTAATTTCTGAAACGATTTTGGAATAATATTCTCGCCAATACGGTCGAAAATATCTGCAGAGGCAGTAGAGCTCCTTCCAGATGTCACCCGACGTTGGCGTGAGCTGAGGCGGATGCCCGTCGGCTTCGCCGGCAAGGCGTGATCCGCAAATCCTTCTTCTGAATCGCAAGTCGGCAACGCCGGTGCGCGATCAGAGCACGACGACCTTTGTTCCTACGCCGACCCGATTGTAGAGATCCATCACATCCGGATTTGCCATGCGGATGCAGCCCGAAGATACGGCCTTGCCAATCGAATTCGGCTCGTTGGTGCCATGAATGCGATAAAGGGTGGACCCGAGATAGAGCGCTCGCGCTCCGAGGGGATTGTTGAGACCGCCATCCATGTGGTCGGGCAATTCCGGGCGGCGAGCGATCATTTCCTTGGGCGGAGTCCAACCCGGCCACTCCGCCTTGCGGCTGATCGTCTCCGTGCCCTTCCACGAAAAGCCCTGCTTGCCGACACCGATGCCGTATTTGATGGCCGTACCGTCGTTGAGCACGAGGTAGAGACGCTTTTCCTTGGTGGAGATCACGATCGTGCCAGGATCGTAGCCGGAGAAGGAGACAACCGTACGCGCGATCGGGGAGCGCAGCTGGGCGGCTCGCCTGTCATCCTTGAGGCCGGGACTGAATTGCGGCGAGGTCGCGCCTGGATCGAGCGAGGCCTCTCGCTGAGGGCGTCGGCGGGGAGGCAAGTCGCCTTCCTCGTCGTCGTAATAGCTATTGGGGTCGTCCCGATAGCCATAGCCGTCATCGAGTCGCGGGTCGTCGCGATAGAGTGGCGGGGCCTCGCGCCAATAACGAGGGGCAACATAGCCGCCATCCGGGCCATCGTCA
>ERZ781398.2566-NODE-2566-length-15176-cov-3.870577_pt1 | contig 15176 bp, 16 predicted proteins | sample MGYA00433077_ERZ781398 | MGnify/ENA primary metagenome ERZ781398 (study PRJEB29847, sample SAMN06458254) | wastewater metagenome | isolation source: Wastewater bioreactor | place: South Africa: Cape Town | study: EMG produced TPA metagenomics assembly of the... | reverse complement strand
GAGAGAGAGAGAGGGAGGTAGAGAAAAGTCATTCGTACTAATGTCTATTCGATAGTATAGGCAATATATTCTCGAGGAATAATAGAACGAAGGAGCGAGGGAGAAAAGAAAATAGACTCGTCGTTACAGCTAATATGTTCTTGTTCGAGAGCAATGTGAGATTTGTTCTATTGCGTTCGTTGACTGTTACAGAAACGATCATCCGTCAGGCGAAATAAGTCCGTGTTATGCCTAACAAAGGAGAAGGAACGACTATAGGACAGGTTTTTGTGATGATGTCGTCATCGTCATCTTCTTCTCTTCTTGCTCGTTCGAAATCAAGTTTGACAGACAAAAAAGACTTGATTAGTGTTCATCATTTATCAATTTAGCTTCTAATCGGAAGATTCATCTTATCAAATCAATGAAGATGAATATGTTTCTCAAGAATAATCGTTCATTATATATTGAAATATTCTCCTACGATAAAAAGAAAATCCGATCTTTTTTTTTCAGTATAAAAATAAATGAAGCGTATACATACACAAATCATTTTTGATTGTCAAAAATCAAAAGAGTTTTTTTCATTAAGACATTGATTAGAAACATTTTTCTTCTCTCCCGAGATAACTGATTTGCAAATAGTCTATCCCAAGTTACTACTGTTTAGCGTCTTTTCAAACAATCAATGATGTATATTTAATCGTTCGATTCAATCATGAGTACAATGACTATGTCATTTATCATTTGAGAATGACATCTATTAGAACTTCAGAATGAAGAAGCGAACGAACGAAGTATTTCATCGATTAATGACAGACAACTAGAAAGATCGATTCGACCTCGTTAAGCTTATACTAAAAATCATCAGTATACGTATGTGTATGTTCCTATATTGAAAACAAACGGATGGTATCATTTTATGTCTTTTTCTTTATTGTCAAAATATCAAACGAATAATGAATAACTAATGAAAATGCCATTATTGATGATGGCCAATTTAATTGGCGTGACGATGAACTATTTACGGATATACGTACATATATCGTTTCGATCTATTTTTAGAGTCAAATCTAAGAGATAATATTGTGTGGATGAATGCTTCTACTAATGTCAACAAAAAACTCTCATGATGCTCTTTGTCACATTATGTACTATATATACATATTATAAAGACGTAAGATGGAAAGATCATTTTGCATCTTGATCTTCGATATATTTACTGAAAATGATAAAACACATTCGATGTCCTTATTTTTAATGTACTAGCAAACAAACAAAATTTGCTTATTCTTAATAAGATCGAATATAACGTACGACATATTGACATTTAAATACTTATATAACTATATTGAAAAGAGATTATCATAAATTCAAAACGAAAACTTACTTACTGATCGAACTGTTGTCGAGTAAATGAATGTCGAATTTCTTTTTTTTTCTTTGTCTGTCTGATTCTCGCTCTCTTGTATTTCAAATTAATCGTGTCGTTTTCTCTCGCTCTTCTTTCCAATGATGCATATGATGTTGTAACAACGGTCAGAATTCACACAGATTCTTTGCTTACACACTCTTCTTACCGCTGTGTTTCAATTATTATGCACACCGACTGTGCAAGAATATATAAGAACGAATATGAAGGTGTACAACACGCGCACAGTAAATTAGACTTCCAGATGTCCCTTAAGAACTGTTCTAAGACGATGAATAGCGCCTATAAATCCAATAGATCTTTATCTATTATCGTCTGGAATATATAAATATACATGAAGTACGAAGAAGAAGAAAAAAAAAATAGCGAGACTAAAAAAAAAGAGTTATCAATCAAGAACTTTCTTCTCTTTTGTTGCTGTTTCTCAGTTAGCAAATGAAGAAGGTCAAGTCAATCATTATCAACCTGTTGTTGTTATTATTATTATTATTTCGACATTGTTTTTCTGATCATCGATTGACGTATTATGAAATTTAAACGACAAGCATACATGCTGTTTGATCAATAATCATTGACAAGATTGTTCGAAGTATTAAAAAAAAAGAAAGAAACGAAGAAATCTCCGACACGACACACATACGCGAATAAGTCATTATTCTCAAGATGAATATCAATAACTTGATTTTCTCAAAATTTAAAAAAAGAAATCAACTAGTAATTGACTTTCCGTACCTTGTTGAAGTTTGTCGTTCGTATGTATTGTCGATCGGTTAATGTATAATCAAGAAGCAAATCTCCTTGTGAGATAAATGCCAGACTACCCGTTTGCAATAGGTCTTGTTTGTATCTTGTCGTTTTCTTCTATGAATAACAACAAAGAACAACAACTAAGGCAGCAGAAAACGACCTAAAGGCAATATACAGACATCTTTTTCTCTTTCTCGATTATGATGGCAAAGAGAAATGATAATGATCCAATAATCAGATCCTGCTGTCGGTCGTTCTATCAATGCATTTACCATGAAGAACGATTGGCAGGTGATCAGAAATGACACAGTTATGATTTTCCGATTGACATTTTTCATATTAACACAGATGTTTGCATCTCAAAGACATATTTTGATATTCCTGTGTTCGGCTCGTTTTTTGCCCTAACAAATCGACATCAGATGAAACAATGCATATATATGTGCTAGTCAATGATTTTTTTATTAAATCAATGATAATTATAATCATATAATCAAGAGATCTAACATATTTAACAATGTTTTACTTGTATAAACAAGAGATCTGTTGTATGACCTTGATTTTCAGCAACATAAAATCTTCTTTCTCATTAGCGACAGAAAACATTTTAAATATATACTAGAATACCAACAAAATTAGATTGTTAGATATATTTTTCTATATAATTACAATAGGATTTAAAGTTGATTTCAATCTCTGTGCTCAAAATAATAATAAAAAACAAATTGTCATTCATATCATGTTTACATTTGAAGATATCTTATAAAAATTGCATATGAAGATTTTCACTAGTAATAATACTGCGAGTTCTTCAGCTTCAATGTTGTACGATCTTTCGAAGTTTGGGTCACCTTGTATTTTTTTAATTGCACTAAGAAAAATTTTAAAAGGAAGTTTATTAGCATTTACATTTTCATTCAGTCAAGTTTCTTTTTAAAACGAGTAAGATTATGTTATTCTTTCTATTTTGAGAAATTGTGTAGGTTAAGTAGAGATTTTGTTCTTTGTTAAGTGCAATAATTTCTAGATATTATGAACAAAAGATAACAAATCACACACATTTATATACTTTAAATCTCATTTAGTCCGTGTAATCACCTGGAAAACATTCATCGACGTGAATAGAGCACGATTTATAAAAAGAAACATTCGAAACTTTGAGATGACTGGAATCGTGTCATTCCAATCGACACTCAAATGATGTGCAGTTACGTTTTTTTCTTCTAACTAATTATCATACTATTCACTATTCCACCTACGTTAAGGAAAAAAATTTTACTCTTTGATTTTCGGAATGTTTTTTCTCATCATCCTCAAAATTCATGAATAAATTATTCTTTTTAGACAATCTGCTCTAAATTTCAACTTGTTCACAGGTCGAACAATTGTTTTGTATTTAGAATAGATAACAATAGAAATCAATTAATGAGATTGTCTTCTGGGATTCACCTTTGAGAGAATGTTAGTGTTTTTCCTCGATCGAATCAAATAACAGACGAAAGTACTAGTTTTTGTATTCTTTTCTTTTTCCAAAGAGGATAAATTTTCCACTTCTCAACGCTCGTTCTTTTTTTCTCTCTCTCTCTCTTATCATTTGATGAGCACTAAAAGCTTGACAATAAAAAAAAGGTACTAATGTATTGAAAAAAGAAAAATAACAAACAATTGAAAGACAATTTATATAGCAAATTAGTCTTATTTTCTCATCATTTCATGATAAAATGAATAAAAACGCAACTAGATTTATTAGTTTTGCTTTTATTCTCTGAGAACGAGAGAAAAACTCCATTAGAAAAAAAAATCTATTAACTAGAACATGAATCAATCTATAAAGTTAGACTAAATATATATGTAGTAACCGAGAGTTCAATTAGTCGGAGGACAAAACTATGTCTTATAAGATAGTTCGTCTCACACTTTTTGTCTGAACATAAATTTGATAGACGAATCGTATCGAAAAAATTATGTAAATCAGGTTTATTTAGCCTTCAGTATTTATTTAGCGTGTAGACTAGAATGTTCTTATTTGTTCGCTGTTTTTGTGATTTTTTTTTCTTTCTTTCTCGCTAACAGAAAGGATTTATGTTCCGACGTATGCATAGCATTCTTTAAATCAGTCTGAGGCAAAATCAAATACAGCAACAACCGAAAAAGAATAGTAGAAGTTTTACGGTTCTTCACCGTATTTTAGATTACATATTAAAAAGCAAAATGAAATTTTCACCAAATCTTGTCATTTTCATAAGTGTAGTGTTGGTGCTCGTATTTAAACTCGCATTCACAGGTAAGAGATTGAAAATCAAATTGATTTCGAGTTTCAAAGAAGATTTGATTTCAGATGCGGCAGCACTAATCAACGAAGAATCTGTGTCGGCAAATAGCAACAATGATGAATCCTCAAGAATGAAAAAAGACCTCATTTCATTACCAGTTCGTCGTCATCCATTTAAATATGGTGTACTTGGCAAACGTTACGCATATGGTTACCTCGGTAAACGAACTGATGGTAAGATAAATTTAATATGAAATCGATTTCTATTCGGAAAATTTCTTCTAGTCGATCATGATATGGACCAATGGTTAGACTTTATGCGCGAAAGACGTGCTGGTCGTCCACAATATGGCATGTTGGGTTAAGCTATGTATCTGTTAACAAATCGATATCATATTTTAAAAAAATTTTATCAAATAAACATTTTCCCTTTGCATTTATATTCATGTCTTTTGTCATCATTGAACAACAATAATATAATCAAACAAAAAAAAAACGAGAACATTAACACGCATTATAGTCTTTTGAAATTATTTCTATTAACTCTGATGAAGTATTTTCGCGTACAAACTAAATCGAAAGAAAGCACATCGACACATACTGTGATGAATTGAGAAAGAAGAATATGATCATTATGAGTACCGGAAAATGTCAGTTGAAAAATATATCCTTTATGTCAAAAACAATTTCTCCACTATGATTTCCTTTTTTTTTATGCAAGATTTTTATTCTATTTTAGTACTTATACGAGAAGATCTTGAGAGCAAAAGTCGTGTATCTGAAACCAAATTTATTGATCTGAGTATGGTTTCTTTCTTCTCGAAAATAATCGATTGATTAATGTAAGAAAAACAAATGTGAACAATACGATCTGCGATCATTTTACGGGAAAATTACAATGAATTAATTGCATAGAGAAAGTCGTACTAACGGAAGCAAAGAAAAACATTCGGCTAATGTCTTTACAGTCTTTTTGTTTTACTTTGATGTCAAACAAGGTTATAACATATCAATCTCATCTTATTTTGATAACGAAAATGATAATGAAAAATAAATTCTTTCTTTTGTCATTGAATGTTTATAAAATGAATATCGAATAAAAAAAAATGCTCGAGATTTAGAACTAATAAGTTGGGTGTGATGAATAGTATGCTGATTGTGCATTGTATGGTGCTTGTTGGCCATAGTACTGTTGTTGTTGTTGGTAATAGCCTGTATTCACCTGTTGTCCGTATGGATTTTGTTGACCATACGGATTTTGTGAGTAATACGATTGATTATTCGTTGGTTGAACTTGTGATTTATCTTTTTTACAACACATTGCGTAACAACTCATGATGATACCGACAATTGTAACAAGAGCTAGTACACCTCCGATAACCACACCGATAATTTCGGATGTTCCAAAACTCGAACTGCTTGACGACATTTTCAAAATTTGTAACCGAAAAAAGTTATTGTACAGCCAACAACGCTTTAGTTGAATTCAAAATGAAAAAAGCTTTTTTTGTTTGGTTTGATGAAAAGAAAAACGAAAACAGTTCTTGTTGTCCTTTTATTTCGAACAACATAAACAATCATCCGAAAGGTATTCATTTACAATACAGTAATATAAATAAGTCAAAACCTTTTAAAAACTTGAACTCACAAGAGAAAAGCATTATGTTGTTTCGTTCTTTCTTTGTTTGTTTGTTTGCTTTTCTTGCTAGACCGTGAATAAAATCGTTCGTTTTTCTGCTAAAACCGTTTTTATGCTACAGGGTATATTTCTGTAAAACGAGACATTTGTCGAAAAGGAAAGGCGTCACTATTAAAACATCGTTTTGATTGCGGCGAAATTATGTTTGTTCACCGGTTATTGTGAATAGAATTTTATTGCGGATGAGAAACAGATGATTGATCATAGTTTGGATAAATAATTACTGCGCCATGAGCTTGATAACCAATCGGTTGAACACAAACATGTGTTGGTCGTCGTTGTTTTTTCTTGCATAGAATACACACGCAAATAATTATCCAAATAAGGAAAATAGCTACACTTAAACATCCAAAAGTAAGACCAATAATTGTTCGACGAGTAAAAGTATCATCCGTAGTACAATCACCTATGGTCGTACCACAGTAGACTGGCATAATGCTAATGATTTCTTTCCATGATCATAGATGTATATACATATAATATATTGACATAGAACTCATTAGTTTTCCTCAACTGACTTTTCTGTGTAGATCTATATATGTGTTTTTTTAAAATTCAATTGATCAAACAACATTATTTGCAGAAATGTGTATATCAATAAGTCAATTATTAAATAAATGTTTGTATATGAAGAGAAACTACTTTACAGTATCTTGTTTATAAAGTTAGTCAAATAAAAAACACATACAAACAATAACAGTAGCAGCAGCAGCAATGAGAAAAAGAACACCGTTGGGCATTAGCAATTAGGAGAAAGAAAAAGAAGACACTGTGTTACAGTTACGAGACGCTGATAAATAAAAACGACGAATAAAGAATATTAAAAAGAAAATGTCAATTCACACATGCACACAAATCAGCGTATCTATACTAAAAACATTTAAAAGAGAAACTACAAAGCAAATGAGAGAGAGAGAGAGAGAGCGAGAAGAGAAATTTTATTCTGAGATATTTAATATAATGTGTAGTTTGTTTGTTTGTTTTTTTGAAGAAAAAGAATGAATATTTTTATGAAAATAGATGATGCCAAATAAAGTTGTTGATTAAATTGACTAGTGTGCAGTTGATAACATCACACAAGTTCTTAATGAGCTGTTGAACGTCTCTTCTTTTTCTTCTTTGATGTTTCATGAGCACCACGAATTGTAACTGCAGCATAACCATGATACGGTTGTGCTAAACCAGGTCCATTAACTGAACATTGTAAATACATTTGATCAGCTGGTGCATCGGCCGATGGAGCGAGAATTACGCTATTGCCTTCTTGCTAAAAATCGAAAATAGTATACATAACAAAAGTTAAAGATTTTCCTGTTCAATAGACGTACACGAGCATAATTTGGTAAAGCTGTGTCATGTGAATATTTGCCCCATGTGACTGTATATTGTTGAGTGCCTTTGACTTGACATGTAAGATTGACTGTTTCGCCACCTTGAAGTGAAGCTTCAGTAGGTTCAATAGCGACTTCGACATATGTGTTTTGTTGACCATAACCGTTTTGATAACCACCGTGACTACCGTGACCATCATCACCAGCTTGACCAGCATAGTAACCTCGTGAGTCATCTTGACTATGATCTAGAATCAAAGGAAATAATAAATTTTTAATTTTGAAAGTCAAACGTTGACTTACCATAACCATGATCGTGACCTACAAAAAAGAATCAATTCAATGACTTTATTTTTATTTAAAATCTGAGTTACCTTGTTTCCAACGAATGAAGATTGGTGTTGATGCACGACCATAGGCACTGACAACGTCGAGTGTATATTGTCCATCGATTTGATTCGAACGACCTTCGATACGTAATGAACCATCTTCACGAGCTGTAACACCTTCTGGTAAAAATGTTGAACCATCTTTTGTCCAGGTTACTGTAGCACCCGTTGCGCCCTGAAATTCATACATATTATCATTCGAATTCGTCTATTCTCATTTTTCTGATCATACGTAGATATTTGGTTGAACGTCAATAACTTCACCGTATCCAACTTCGTATTGACTTTGTTGAAAACGAATTTGTGGTGCATTGTGAGCTTGATGGCCACGTCCACGTGATCGTCGTGGTTCGACATTGATACGTAATTCTTGTCGATCGACACCATGAGCATTGCTAACAACAACTTGATAGGTACCACTTGCCTCGAGTGTTGCACGACTGAGAACAAGACGATTAGGTTCGACGGCAAACAATGCTGGAATCGGTTCATAACCTTGATTTGTACGTCTGTTCCATTTGACATCAATTGGATCTTGTGACTAAAATTCAATGAAATCAATTATATCATTTCATTTCATTTTCGATTGAAATTCGAACTTACGCTAACGGTATATTGAACAATCATACGTTGACCTTCTTTTAAGTTAATTGTCTTCGGTTCAATGCTAATTCTTGGTGGACCACCTAAGATAAGATAACAAACACACAAATAGAAAAACAATTCCAATCGATTGTTCTTCGCTTACCGCTGCCTGGTTGATGAGTTGGTCCAGGATTAACACGGATTTCATAGGAAACAATTTGTGGTGCGCCACTTGCTCCGTACAATTCGCAAATATATGTTCCCGAGTGATCGTGTCGTGCATTTGTGATTTGTAAACCATTGCCATTTTGATAGATACCTGATGGAAGTGGTTGACCGTTTTCACGTCGCCATTGAACACGATAATAACCACCTTGTGGTTGAATCAATTGATTTGCACCTTCACTGAGTGTTAATGGACTCGATGGATTAAAAACTGCAAGACCATAGCCAGTTTGTTGTCCTGGACGATATTCAACGTAGATATTAATATGATCAACTGATCCACCTGGATTAGCAATTGTGCAAATGTAGTTTCCAGTTTGTTCAGCTGATGGATTACGGAAGACAAGATCGTTGCCAGATTGATAGACATTAACTGGTAATGGACTACCATCAGTTCGGCCCCAAACAACCGATAATGGTTGTGAATTCTAGAATTTGTTGATACAGAAAAAAAAACATTGATATTTTTTTCTTCGAAAACATACGAGAACTTGAACGGGAACACGTTGTTCGACTTGATTGGGATCCAAAACAATGGTCAATGGTGTTACACCACGCGAATCATAGGGTCGTTGATCGACATAGATTCCACTTCCTGTACTTGGTTGATATTGATCTTGTGAAACACATTGATTAATTCGAGCATCGAGAACATAACCCGGTCGACATCGTTCACATCGATCACCTTCGCTATTTCCTTGACAATCCTTAAAAAAAATCGAACAAAACTACGTGTCATCTGTTGACTTCAAAATGAATACGTACCGAGCATTTGCCAGTATCTCGATCGCATCGGTCTGATCGTTGATTGCACAATGATTGACATGACCAACATTGACCCAAATAAATACCGACCAAAGGATGTGGACGACCGTATCCTTCAGCACATTGTTCACACGATGAGCCCGTATAATTTGCTGGACAACTGCATGATTCAACTGTTGGTGCAGCATCAGCATAACCTTGGGGAGCAGCAACGTTTAAGGTAACACCACGAAGACTAAACAATATATTTTAAATAAAGAAAAAGAAAACTGAAATCTGTCGTCTTACACAGCTGTACGATAGCCACCAATTGGATTGATTTTAACGAGTAAAGTGTCCAAATCCGAGAGAGCCATGAGAATGTTTTCTCGATCAATGTATGTACCATCTTTACGTGTAAATGTTCTCTAGAGAAGAGATCAATCATTGAAAACGATCTGTTTGTTTTTTTTTTAAATTCGATTTTCATACTTCATTAACAGCAACTGAGTAAGTTGCATTTGTATTTGCTTTGAATCGTTGACTTTGTGGAAGTTTATGAACAAGATCAATATTATTTCCACGTAACCAAATAAATTCATCGTCACTTGGTGCTTGATTATCATTACCATCGTTGGTAAAATAAACATCAATATTGCCATCATACAATGCGACAACATCGCCAAGAGTTGATTTCGGTGCTTTCCAATAGAGAACTTCGTGAGCTGGTCGACCCAATGAACTTTGATCGAGAGCTAATTCACGACCGCCATCATGTTGTTGAATACGGTCACTTGCTTCATATTGATCATTAGCGAAATTCTTCGGTACAGCATTCCAATTGTATAATGGAAGAGCACGCTAATTGAAGAAAGCAACAGAACAAAAAGAACGTTTTTCAGTATAATAAAAATATACAAAAAATAAAATACGAACAGCTTGTCGTCGCCAATCAGTTGATCGACAGTCTGTTGATACACCCGAGCAGAAACATGGCAAACAACCATTTGGTGTTGTTGGATTCAAATAGTAATGGCTACGTTTGCATTGATCACATCGGTCACCTTCGACATTGTATTTGCAGATGCAACGTCCGTCACGTTCAGTGTATGTACCTTGCGGATTGCAATCTATTCAAATGAAATTGAATTATTTATGTTGGCAAGACAAAGAATACACAAAGTACTTACTGGAATAACCTTGTGGACGTGATGGAGCAACAGGTTGACAGTCGTATGGTGTACCTCGACGAGCATCACCTTCATAACCTGGAGCACATGATTCGCAATTGTAACCAGCAGTATTATGTTGACAAGCCTAATACAAAGACAAAAAAAAACTAACATAAAATGTCTATTAAATCGAATAGATTTACATGGCATTGACCAGTTGGTGAACAATAAGTCGAATGACCATTGCAATTGCAAGGAGTTGATGGTTGAGGAGCTCCTATTGAATAGATTTCTTTTATCAAAACGTTAACAAAACAAAAAAACTCAAACAAACCTGAAATAACCTCAACAAGAGCGTCAGGTACGGCGAAAATAAATCCTTGATTGTTAAGTGCTTCACATGAATAAGCACCGCCATCAGCAACATTCACATTTCGAATCGTAAGTGTACCAGTAACAAGACTTGGATCAGCTGGATTAATACTTTGACTCATTGTGCAACGGCCATTATCTGAACCATCATTGCAAACAAATCCCCAGTTGAGACGCCAGTTGACATAGGGTGCTGGTGAACCACGAGCAACACATTGAATTGTCAATGTTTGACCAACATGGATTTGAATTTGACGTTGAGGAACGGTGACAACCGTTGGTTTAGCTATTCAGAGTTTCAATCGAAATATTTCATTGAAAATACTTTCTAAATAGTAACACATACTGCATCCAACTTCATCCGAACGATCTGGACAATCAGTATAACCATCGCATTGAAATGATCGTGGAATGCAAACAGGACTTGATGTTGTTGCATTTGGACCGCCACATTGAAATTCACTTGGTTTACAATTCAATTGACGTGGAAGTAATTCTTTAAGAATATTTCAGTCAAATCTACGTATCTCGATGAAATACTTACCACAGTAAGCTTGTGATTCGTCACTTCCATCATCGCAATCACTACGAAGAAGAAATAATTGTATTGAGTTTTGTTTTTCTTTCTTTCTTTCTTTCTTACCGATCACCATCGCACATCCAGAATTTCTGAACGCATTTTCGGCCACGATCAGGATTGGAACAACGGATTTCATTTGGTTGACAGCTGTCAGCTAAATTCAATAGAAAATATTCAAAACTATGACTTCACAATCCGATTTGTTTTACCTCCAGCACCGTCTGTTATTCGCAAAAGAAGAAGAAGAAGCAGCAATGATTAGATAACTATCTTGTTGATAGTTAAAAGAAGCCAAACTACTTACGTCCACCTTCGTCACTGTTGTCACCACAATCGTCTTTACCATCGAAGAGAAATGAACGAGGAATGCATCGGCCATTACGGCAAGTAGCCTCATCAATACTGCAACGACCTGTTGGTCCGACGCTAGGCGAAGCTAGAACAAACAAAAGATATGTGATTTTTCTTTTTGAATTTAAGAATACGTACAGGAAACGTAGAGATTAATTGAGCCACGTGCTGTCTGTCCACGATCGTTTGTAGCTTCAACTGTATAGACACCTGAATCTGAACCAGTAGCTCGAGGAATAACTAATTGACTTGTGTATCCACGATCAACTGTTCCTTGATTCTGCAAAAATCGAGATTTTATCTTGTGAAGAAAAAGAATAAATCATTAATATTAACTTACAGATGAGAATGTCCATCGGAAAGATGTAGCTTGTTCAGATGGTTGAGCAACAAGAACAACTTGTGAACCTTCTTGTGCTTGCCCTTGACCTGTTTGACCTTGAACAATGGCAATTGAAACACTAAATGCGCCTAATTAAAAGCAAAGCTCAATTATTTTTCAATTTCTTTCGAAGAAAATCAAATCTTTTTACCATAATATGCGCCACCATCTGGAATAGCTGGACCTAAACGAAATCAATTGATTATGATTTATTTTCTCTCTTCTTTTTTCCTATCGAATAAATACCGAATGTAAGAACACTGTTTGCATCGGCATAACTGCTGCCCGGAACTGAGCAACGATAATTTCCCAAATATGGTCGAGAAATAGGACGAATATGAAGAGTTTTGCCACGTGGATAGAGTGGTTGTTCATCGCTGAGAAGCTGAAAAAAAACAGAGAAAAATAAATGATCTATTTTCTTGTTCAAAATAAAAAAAAATAAATATCTATATATTTATAGTTAGTAAGCATGTATTATATCTCGTTAGAATATCCCCCCCTGATCTTACCGATTCATCGATAGACTATAAAAAAAATGACTCTTCTTCGTTATTTTCTCAAATAATAATAATAATAATAACAACGATTATGGATACGTACTCGATTATTGAAAAACCATTGAATACGTCCTTCATCTTCGGGTGAAGCACCTTCGCATTGAATTTCAACATAATCACCATCAGACATATCAGGTGCGATAATACGTAAATATCCGCCACCAGATGCTATCAAAATAAAATATAGTTATTGTTTCATTGAATAACAATAATAATTCAACTTACGTCCAGGTGCTGGTGGTGGATGTGGTTGATAGGGTACATAACGACCGCTACCTTCTTGCATAGTAAGAATAGCTGAACCACTATTACCAGCTCCATCTTGTGCCATACATGTGTATTTACCAATTTTACTTCGATCATCAATTCGAATACGTGTACGTAATGATACTTGAGACATGGTTACTTGTTTATCATTAGCATCAACTGGTTCTGTAAGTGCATATCGCTAAAATGAAGAAAAAAAAACAACATATAAAACTAATTCATTATTATAAATTTTTTACTCGTTCGGGTTCTTCTTGAATCCAGTAAATCGATGTAGCTGCATCAGCACCATAGACACCGCAAGTAAGTTCGTATGTTTGACCATATTGTACTTGAAGAATTTCTGGACTAACAACGACACGAAGTTCAACTCGACCAGGTGTTGGTTCAGCCGGTACAGAATGTGCAGGTGTTACAACATCTATTCGACATTTGAAATATAGAATCACGAAGAAAAAATCTCGGTTTTCTTGAACCACTTACTCTCAGTGATATTTGATTGACTTCCGTCGCCTAATTTAAAAGAAAAGAAACAAAAATCAATTTCGATTACATCATATGAAATTAGAACAACAAGCAACAAGCAATAGGATGATGATTATTGGCATGCAATTATAAATGTTAAGACAATGATTAATATATGTCAATAATATTGATTTGATGACTAACATATGGTTTCATTGAACAAGAAGAAGAAGAAAGGAAAGCTAATGAATTAATAAGTATAAGATTTGGTTACGAAACAACAAAGCAGATGACATTTGTTTGGATGTTGATCTCACTTGGTACATTTAATTTCATGGCTTCGTTTACTTTTGACTGATCTTGTGGTGTCTCATCGTTTTCATCGATATCATAGTATTCAACAACATCTGTAGCTGATGTTGTAACTGTCACTTTTGTATCCGGAGTTGAATTTTGATTTTCATTCGAATCATCATAGTATTCCACATTTTCATCTGATACTACCGGCGTTGTACTTATTGATGGTCTGCGAGTGCTAACCGATTCTTCGTCTGGGTCGTCATAATACTCAACATCTTCATCACGTGCTGTTGTAGTTGTTTTCGTACTGATAGCATGGACTGTTGTTATACTAGAACTTTCAGTAACAATTACGTCGTCTGGATCATCATAATACTCTACATCATCGTTATCATTAGATAATCTTGATGACGGTGTTGACACTCTTGACACCCGTTGAAATGTTGATGTTGTTTGAGTCGAGCTGGTGCTCTTAATTATATCTTTCATCATAGTATTTTCATCTGGATCATCATAATATTCTACGTTATCATCATCATCTGCTAATGTTGTTATTTTGTCTAATATCTTTTGTGTTGTTTGTTTTGTTGTGCTATATTGAAAAACATCAACCTCGTCTGGATCATCATAATATTCCACTTGATCAATCATTGGTGTTATTGTTGGACTATCATCATCATCATCATTAAGTTCATCATCTTCATCCTCATCGTTCTCATTCATAGACATTCTCGGTGTTGTTTGAACATGCACATCCAACTCATCGTAATATTCCACTATTCATGCATAATCAAAACATTACAAATTCATGCACAGACACGGAAAAAAAGAAATCACACATTTCGATAAACTTACCATCATCGATTGCGTCTAAAATAATAGAAAAGAAAAATAAATGATTAGTTCAACAGTTCGTATTTGTTTTTCATATGTTCGAACAAAAACAAAACATTCTTAACATGCAATAAGCAAAACAAGCAAGCAAACAAACAAAGAAACCTTCGTTCAATTGTTATCATCGTGCATAGATCATTCCATTCGAACCAACCAACGAACGATTGGATAATATAAATCAATACCTAGTGTTGTTGTCCATAATGTGTCATTTCCAGAGTCTGTATCGTTCAATGAGATATTGGTTACATCAGAAAGAATAATTGTTGTTGCTTCATTGCCAGCAATTTCTGTTGCATTCGAATCGATTGTGACTGATTCAACAGTTTCTACTGTACCGTCATCAGCTGTAACAGCTTCGACTGTTCCAGTAGGTGCTGTTCCTTCTTCAGTAGTGCCAATAAAAGGTTCTGCTGTTCCTTCTTCAGTA
>ERZ781398.2557-NODE-2557-length-15242-cov-3.853691_pt1 | contig 15242 bp, 18 predicted proteins | sample MGYA00433077_ERZ781398 | MGnify/ENA primary metagenome ERZ781398 (study PRJEB29847, sample SAMN06458254) | wastewater metagenome | isolation source: Wastewater bioreactor | place: South Africa: Cape Town | study: EMG produced TPA metagenomics assembly of the... | reverse complement strand
TTGACTTGTTTCAATTGTTTAGCTAATTGAATATCATTAGTTGAACTAGCGAGATTTAATCCATTGGGAAAATAGAATTTCGGTATGATTTCTTCTTTCGATTGAATTTTTTGTTCGATTTGTGCAGTTGATTTTTTCGTTTGTGCCGTTGTAACAACGGCTGGTATTGTTGGTTCAAGATTGATTTAATTTCTGTTTTAGTCTTTTTCGCTACTGTTGCAGATTCAAGTTGATTTGATCCATTCGTATCTGTAGATGTTTTCTTGATTGAAGGATGCGATTTTTTTTCTTCAACACTTTGACGAACATCAGACGATGCAGCTGCCGCCGCCGCTGCTGTTAGTACTGATGATGGTAATGGTGTTGTTGGTGTTTCATTGAGAGAGAGATTATTCGAGGTATTTATACGTGGACTCGATGGCAAACGAGGTACAGGAGAAACAGGAGGCGAATCGAAATGTTGAGATTTTGAAAAACCACCACCACGTGTCGATGAACTCTATTTGAACAAACAAACATTCGGTGATTAATTCGTTATTTAATTTTTTTTACTTTGAAATAATTGATCGGATCCGGCATTTTACTATTAGTTCGTACAGAATGTAAAGCAGCTGAGAGTGTCGTTCGTGTTTCTGGCAATGAAAGCCATTGCAAGAACAAATCATTGACCATCTTTGAGATGGGTATGGTCGTATTTGTCATTGTACTGCTCATATTCTATCACAAATCTATGGACGGCATTTATCTTAAAAACAAAAGAAGAAGAAGAATACATTTTCTTTCCAAGCAACTATTGTCTATTTGTTTTATTAAAAAGAGAAATTTAAAAGAAAATAGATATATTTAAAATTCATCGCCGTAGAATGAATTTCGACGAAATATCCATTTATGTGCATTGTTGTCCGTTTTTTCAATGACTGTCATCTAAAAACAACGAAAAAGCGATCAGTCAATCAATCACAAACTGATATTTATTGAAATACTGTCAAAAAATCGACATTACGAATAACATAACCCAATGAATCCGGTCGAAATTTGCCTCCGCATAATTTTCGTGTACATGTTTCCAAAGTCGGTGCATGTGCTATAAGAAGTTATTTCGATTCGAAAAAAAAACAGAACACTGAGAAAAACTCTACCAATAAATAAAACATGTAGATGATGCTGAGGTGTAACTTGTCCTTGATGAATATATTGAATTAATTCATTCTCATGAGATTTCAAAATCGACGCTGCAACAGCGTGACTTCGTTCGTAGAATTCAAGTTCATTCTCAAATTGCGAGATATCATCGAGATTCATTTGTTCATGATAGTTCTTGTCAATAGGAAATTTATTCTCGACTAATTCTTTTTTCGTCATAAATTTTGGCATTGTTATAACATCACTTGTCTCATTGACTGTATACCAAGCTGTACATTCGAAAAGACCAGGCTCAATGCTGTATTAAACAAACAGATCAGTCAAATAGAATCAAATATATAATTATTACCGAATCTTTAATTTATTTTGTAATTGTAAACCTTCGATAATTTTTGCTGCAGTTTGAATACAACGTAGCGCTGGTGATGAATAACAATAGTGAATATGAATGCCTTTTTCTCGTAATCGTGTACCTGAAATGACCGATTAAATGAGGAGAAAATAGAACGAGAAAAACACGAAAACAAACCCGTATGAAAAGCGTCTTTTAAACCTTTGTATGTCAATGGTGGATCGAGATCAAAATCACGAAATGATGCTCGAAATGGTAATGTTTCTCTAGAAAAATTCGAAAGTGAAAATCAATCGAACAAATTCGATGAATTCTCACGGTAAAATCGGCGAGAATCGACAATAATTTTCATCTTTATCGAACGCTTGTTGTAACCATTGTGATGAATAATATCGATCGACTCGTTCGCCATGTCGAATAACAAACAAACGTATCGGCCCTTGTGTAATCGGTAGTGGACTCAAGGCTGGATAAGCTGTTCCATTAACATGATCGATATTTAACATTTCATTTGTTGAGGATGTTGTTGTTGCTGTTGTTGTCGTCGTCGTTGATGATATCTTACCGAATAGTTTTTGAAAGAAATTTTTCATTTTACCCTTGGATTTATTATTCTCGGGAGCATCTAACGGTGCGGCTAATGATTGTTTCGAACTAATTGCAAGCATTGACATGGACATTGTTGGTGTTGTCAAGCCCGATGAACAACTGCCTGATGGAAATTCACTAACGGTTCTCGTACTGAAATTAGTGATTGATGACGCATCCGATGCTCGCCGAAAAGCATCATCTGTTTCACTAAGTGAATTCGTTCGTGTTGAATAAGCTGGACTTTCGTCATCATTGGTGTCTGATGACGCCACTTTGGAACTTCTTGTTTGAACTGATGCTATGCCTGATTCACTATCGATGTCCTGAAGGAACAAAAAAATAAATCAACGAATGTCAAAGAAGAAATAAAATCAATAAACTTTGAATAATTAATAGGAGGCTCGTCTTGATTAACTCGATATGATTGACAATCTTTTGTGTTCATTAAACACGCGATCAGATCCAAACAAGAGTAAATAAATAAAATAAAATTCGATTAGCTATTCTAGTCATTTTCAACAGTCTATTTCATTCTTCGTTTTTCTTTTTCATGGGCGAACAGAACTGTTGGATTTTTTTTTCGTCTGGTTGTTTTTCTTCTTCTTCTTCTTCTCTCGTCTTCTCACCAACATGCATAAACATACATTGGATTGAAGGTGTTTTAATGAAGGCATCTAGAAGAAAAAGAAACAGGATTTTGAATATTGATAAAAAATGCACATTCTAAACAACTTGTTATGTACTAACGATGTACAGGTACAGTCATAGGAAAGGTAAAAGAAATATAAAATATATGATGATTGTGACAGAGAGAGAAACAAGGAGACTCGTTCGTTTGGTTACCTATTGGTTTTAGGTAACCAACTGAACTCAATTAAGGTTTGATGTCGCTTGTAAACGTAATGAAATGAGAAGATGGCGCTAGACGGAAAGTTATTGAGAAATGTTTTCATAGGGTTTTTTTACTGGCGTGGATAATATATGGATTGTTTACGTTTTGGGGCCGGAAAATTTTTTGCTTTTTATTATCATTTTCTCTCTTCAACGGTACTTACATTTTACATATAGGTGAATATTAAGATCACGGGACGAGCATGTCTTTTGCATCAAGATCATTTACTCACATTTTAAAATCATCGACTCGAACGGTAAATTAGACTGTTTTGGTTAATACATATATATATATATTGATCTTCGTTTATAGAATAACGTTCTCGGTGGCCTTCAATCAAAATGTTATTCATCAACACAAGCTACTGTAAGATACAAAACCAAACAGAACACAATATACTCGAATGTTTTGTCTTTTGGATAGGATTTGAAAGAAGTTCTTCAAGATCTTGTTCCCAAAGAACAAAAACGTGTTGCCGCATTCAAATCTCAATACAAAGATGCTCCCATTGGCAACGTGACAGTCGACATGGTACATTGAGAAGCTTTTATTTTTCTCTGATAGATTGTTGTTTTGTTTTTTTTTCTCGTCTAGATCTATGGCGGTATGCGTGGCATCAAAGGCCTTGTCTACGAAACATCAGTCTTAGACGCCAATGAAGGTATTCGTTTTCGTGGCAAAACAATCACTGAATGTCAAGCAGAATTGCCAAAAGCAAAAGGTGGTGAAGAACCATTACCAGAAGGTCTCTTCTGGCTTCTCGTTACCGGACAAGTACCAAGTCAACAACAAGTTGAATGGGTTACCAAAGAATGGAATAATCGAGCCGATATTCCTCAACATGTTGTCACAATGTTAAACAATTTCCCAGCCCAACTTCATCCAATGTCACAATTTAGTGCTGCTATAACAGCGCTTAATCTTGGCTCGAAATTTGCCAAAGCTTATTCGGATAATGTTCCCAAAGCTAAATATTGGGAGGTAAGAACAAGAGACATTAAAAAAAACTAAGAATTTAAATTTGATAAAAATGTTTTTTTGAATAGTTTATCTACGAAGATTCCATGGATTTAATTGCTAAACTACCAACCATTGCTGCGATTATCTATCGAAATTTATATCGAGATGGTACAGCTGTTGGCGCAATTGACTCGAAAAAAGATTGGTCATGGAATTTTGCAACTATGTTAGGCTATGAAGATAAACAATTCGTCGAATTAATGCGTCTCTATTTAACCATTCATAGGTAAAATATTCGAATTAATTTATTTGTTTTTGATTCATTCGCTGTTTATTCTAGTGATCACGAAGGTGGAAATGTCAGTGCACATACAAGTCATCTTGTTGGTAGTGCTCTATCAGATCCATATTTATCCTTTGCTGCAGCTATGAATGGTCTTGCTGGTCCATTACATGGTCTTGCCAATCAAGAAGTATTAGTTTGGTTAACAAAATTAGTCGAAAAAATTGGCGAAACACCAACCGATGAACAAATTAAACAATACGTTCTTGACACACTTAAAACAAGTGTCGTACCCGGTTATGGACATGCTGTCTTACGTAAAACAGATCCACGTTATACATGTCAACGAGAGTTTGCTCTTAAACATTTACCTAATGATAATATGTTCAAAATTGTTTCGAAATTATATACAGTTGTACCGAAAGTTCTCGGCGATCTTGGTAAAGTTAAAAATCCATGGCCAAATGTTGATGCACATTCAGGCGTTCTCCTTCAAGTATGTATTCATTGAAAAAAAAAAGTGAAAGTAAATATTATTGTGTTATTTATTTCGTTCTCTTGTTTTGTTTAGCATTTCGGAATGAAAGAAATGAATTATTATACTGTCTTGTTTGGTGTTTCAAGAGCACTTGGTGTTCTTGCCCAAATGATCTGGTCGCGTGCTCTCGGTTTTCCATTAGAACGACCAAAATCCATGTCAACTGATGGTCTTATGGCATTGGTTGCTGGACAACAAAAGAAAACCGGTGCTTAAATCGTTTAGATCCTCGATCTGAATAGTAGATCCTAATTAGAATAAACAAAAAAGAAAATTCGATGTGGTACGACTTTAATGACCAGACGATATTTATGTTTCTTTTTTTTCCTTTCCCAGACTGAAATCGCTCTTTTAATTATAAAACAAAACAAAAAAAAAGAAATTTAGTTGACCATTCTTTTATTATTATTATTAAGTATTATTAGGTAAAATAAAGAAACAAAAAAAAAACCCTCCAGCACATACATATCGTATATTTCTCAGTGAAATTCCGATGAAGTTGTCGGTGTAATTTCTACAACACCAATAATCGGATCTCGAACATTTGCAATGACTTGTTGATTGGGTTCGACAAGTATAAGATCAGGATTTGTTGTATCAACTCTCCATTTTAATACTGAATTAACAGTTACATTATAACTGCGATTAGGAAATTTAATGGACGGAATGAATATTTCTGTTGGTTGTGTTACATTCGTATTGACATAATACGAAAGTTGGAATGTTCTTTGTTTGGCTAAATATTGCATGCTAAGTGGTTTACCAGCGACTGCTGGAGCATAAATACGAGATAATTGTTTTATCGTGGCGTTTATTCCGAGAATTTCTCCCCAAAATGCCCATGATTGTAAATGTTCATCAGCTTGATCTAAACCCCATTCGACTTGATCATCGCATGTTTGTGACTCACCACAACCACCGAATTCAGTCAAAAATGCCCCACTACCTAATTGACGAACATCGATTTGAACTGAACGAAGTAATGCTGGTCCTTCGACATCATCGCAAAGAACTCGATCATAGATCGGTATTGATTCATTGCCTGGAACGGGTATTAATGATAAAATGATGCAATAATAATGATATGAAAGAACACTTCGATCACGATAATCATCACCGCCTGGTACGTGAGTAAATCCAGTACCCGCATATTTACCATTCAAACGAACTATTCAAATAAACGAAAAGCGTTTTGTTTTGTCGAAATTAAGCGATCTTACCACCCCAAGTAACTGGTTCGAAAAAGATAAGTGTGTCGTTATCAACCGAACGAATAGCTGGTGCAATTTGTTCATATAACGGTGCAAGATTTTTTGATCCAGCAATACCTGGCAAAACTAATGTAGGATTGGCAAGATAATTTCCAGCCCATGGTTCATTGATTAGTTCATATCTTTTATATTGAGACTTTATTTAGTTACGTATATTAAAACAATTCAATTACCCGAGAAGATTCGATTGATTTTTATATGTTTGAGCAACTAAACGCCAGAAATCACCCATTGATTCAATACTTCCAGCTACGCCATCGTATAAACATTGAAAACCATGTGAACAAGCTTCAGTTAAATATCTTGAGGAGAATAAATAGTTTGATTGATAAAAATCAATACAAAACTTACAAATCAAACCAACTTATACCAGTAGTATTTTTAAGTGGCCATGGATCTAGAATATGAACTTGATTTCAAAAAGAAACTCATCAATAGAAATCTCTTATTACATGGATGCGCTGGTGGAGGAAATCGATCGTACAACCATCCTGGAATGCCATCATACGTGCCTGTTCGACTCGATAAAACATCTTGATGCATATCCAAAAGCACATAAATGTCATATTTTCCCAATAATTCAATAATATCTTGCATGATATTCAAATAAGTTACATTGTACTGTTTGGGTTGTGGTTCGACGCCTGACCACATCATTCCAAGTCGAACAAAATTAAGACCAACTTTAGCGAGACTTTGTACATTGGCCGGATCGAGTAATTCTTGTGGATACCATGGAAAGCCTTTGTTTACAAAATTTATACCATGATAAAATCTTGTACGACCAGTCGGATCGACAAATAATGTATCAGAAATACGAACATTCGACGAACCATCAGACAATGTAAAAAAAGAGCAAACAAAAGCAATGATCACCCCTACCACACCTTGATGCAGCTTCATTTCGAGAACTATGACATAATACTTTTTTCATGAATTCTATCTAAATTAAAGATAACACAAAAGAAGATAAATATATTCTGTAAGATATAGTTGTTTCTTGCTTATCGAAGACAAAATGACGTGAATAAAATAAAATAGGGTTTGACTGTTGACTTTTCTTTTTATCTCATTTTATTTTTTTCATCTTGTATACAAATCGTACATTAAAAAAAACCATCAAAAAAAACATAGAGAAACACAAGTAGATCGAAAATCAATTCGATTAGTTCTGATAGACTCGAAATTGCTGATTGAAGCCTCGCATTTCTTCGTCCGTTGCCGTTTGAAAAAACGGTGAAATACCATGTCGAGCAGCTGTCAATGTTTCGTCGAGAGACTCTTCCATAGGATTATTTGCATTCGGTCGCCAAGGTGGCATTTGACCAGTTTGAGGTGGAAAACCGCCGCCAGCGCCAGGCCGTCGATCAGTCGGTGCACTGGCCCAATGGCCTTCGTTGAATGCGTCGACACGAGGCCGTTTATTTGATGAACTACCTTCACGAGGATCGAAATCATTTCGAGGATAATCGTCATACATTGAAGATGGAGGCCCCCGAGGAAAGTTAGATGGATGTTGTTGAGGCTACGAAGAAAACAATTGTGAAAATTCGAGAAAAAAAAACATAAACAAAAATATTTACATAATATGGAGCATCAGACTCGCCATGATCTAGAAGAGAAAAGATGTTGAATTAATTGTTTGATTTGAGGAAAACGTACTGAGCATTCGATTGTTGTTATTTTCATTGGTTGGATATGGTTCGACGGATCGCCATGCTTTTTCAAATGATTTTGGTACTGGTTTAGCAAATGGTACCTGATCAAGAGAATTTAAATTAGAAGAAAAAAAAATCATAATATTCTACCTTTCGTCGACGACTTTCTTCGTCATCATTAGCATAATCATACGTCGGAAAACCAGACGCTGTTTCTCGTCGACTGCTTGCTTCATCTACGTAGAATAAATTCAAAACAATAAAAAACAATCGAACAAACGTTCAATGCACTACCTTGCTGCTGTAATTGTTCGAGTAAGCCACCTTCAAAACCAAAGCCCGGCATGTTGAATTCTTCGGATCTATGATCAAGTTCCGATTCATCTCGATGATATGATTCATGACGAACTCCATGTGTTGGCAAGCTTTCTTCATTCTTTTCGGCACCATTATCAATGTCACCAGGTCGATTACGTGTCCAAAATCGTCTAAACAATTTCAAATCGAAATTCTACCTTCCAGAAACACAAAACAAACGTTGTATGATCATTTGAACCACTGACAAGTATATGTCCTAATGGATGCCAAGACATATCCCAAATCATTCCTTCATGTGCGCCTTCCATATTTGCTAATTCTTTTTCAGTTCTGAAATTAGAAAAAGAAAACAGCATAAAACAATTCTTTTCAAAGAATTTTCTTACCCAACATGCCAGAAATAGATTGAACCATCGGAACCTCCGCTGGAAAACAATCGTTCATGAATTGGATGCCATGCTAATGCTATAAACAAAAAAAAACAAAGACATACACATTGAACAATTAATTATTGAAAAAGTCGAATCTCAACGGAAAATCTAATGACCGTATTTTCTCTCTCTCTCTTTCTCTTAGAATCAGATTATTTTATTCAAATGATATTTTTCAATGGATTGTCATTAGTTTTATTTATTTTATTAAATAGTAAAAATGTATTCATAATAACAATCATAGTAAATCGATATTTATTATTGATCCTACTAATGTGTAGAAAAAATCTTCGTAAAAATGCTTTTATTTTCGCGTGAAAAATCAACAAATAAACATCGATACAATATAGTCGAAAAGTCAAACGCTTACTGCATGCTTCTTTTTTGTGTCCACGAAAACATTGTACTTCTTCTTTTAAATTTCTTATATCGAATAATTTACAAAAATTATCACGCGATGCTGATATTAACCAATTGCCATTGTGACGATTCCATTTCAATGCCATACAAGTATGTTTATGTGCGTGACTAAATCATAGAAAAACATTATTCAAATGTGAACGAACAAATGAGAAAAACAAAACGTACAGTGTAGCTAATTTTTGACCACTTTTCGGATCCCATAGAATGATTGGTTGTTGAGAATCTTTACTGCCTGAGACGAGTAAACCTTTATGTGGATGCCAATCGATGCATTTGACATCCGATCCATGACCTGAACGAGAGAATTTTTATTGAAACGAACCAAAAACAAAACACAATTGTTCACCTCGTAATTCATGTTCTCGAGTGCCAGTAAGAAAATCAAAGATACGAATATAAGTATCATCAGAACAACTGGCAAATTTCGTATCATTTGGTGAGAACCTTCAACAACAAAAAAGCAATAAATTTTTCGAAGAGAATATCTTTTTTCTGAATTCATACGCTAGGCCACGAACTGGGTCATCATGTGCTGGAGAGATTTTGACATTATTCATATTGGATTGCCAATATTTGACATAACCATTATGATCACCTGTCAGCATCCATTGTTCGTTATTCGACCAAATCATTGCTCGAACAGCTGAATCATGAGCCTGAATGAAATTGATTGATAAATCTCTTTTGTTCTTTATTTTACTCACTTGTAGAATTGTTTCGAAATTGAATGTTAAACCATTCCATAGAGTAAATTCGCCACTCAATGCGCCCGTTATTAATCGACGACCATCGGGTGTCCACTGAATACAAAAAAAATAAGCAGATAACTTTGACAAAATCGATGATTTCACTTACACAAACACAAAATATTGGACATCGAACTTTATTCGTGGCTGGTCGGATGAATTTCGTCATAACTGAATTCACTGGATTAGCACTGAGCGATGAAGGTGGAACAAGCTACAACATAAAAGATTATTCAATAAGTTTCTTCTTTTTATTTTCATTTACATAGGGAATATAGAGAACATCGGGTTGTAATTGTCGTCCATCGTTGATATTTCGTTGCCAAATTGAATTCTATGATAGAAAAACGAAATTTTAGACTTGAAAACAGATCGATTTATACGTACTTCGAGATAACGAATAATCGATGGATTATAATCGACTGTTTTTCGTGCCATTGCTTTCCGTAACATTTTCCCATCGAAACCGATTTCACCTTGAGTTTGCATACAAAAAAAATTACGAAATATTTCGACATGAGTTTTTTTACCCGGTTGAACTGGCACAACTGAAGCATTCAACGAACTCGATGATTGTCCAGAATTAGAATTTGGATGGTAGGCATGGGAAAAATGTGGATGATAACCGGCTGTACGTGGTGGTGGCCTAATGAACATTATAAACAAAATTTCAATTGTTCTTTCATAAAAATCTAATCTTACATGTTCGATTGAAATCAACTAACTAACTAACTATTTGACTGACTGAGTGAGCGAGCGAACGGCCATGATAAACATATGAAGAGCCAATGAATATGTTTGAAATCGATAGATAGTGTTAGCCGTCAAAGATGGTTCGTGTGGCCAGCGACATCTGAGTGTTCGTCTGGAGAACATAACTGGATTAGTTAAGAGGCATTTTCAAAAATGAAATCAATTGAATAGTAACGAAAAAAAAAGGGAAAAATGTTTTTTGGTTTATTATGAAACAAAGTGAGACAGAGAAAACAAACGAAGAAGAATGTTCGGTTTAATTAATAATGCTCTATCACGAATGCGTCGAAATGCTGATTCAACATTTGGTCCTCGACCATTACGCATTGGTATACTCGGTTTTGGTCATCTTGGTCAATTTCTTTGTACACATTTCGAACACGAACGTAATAAACCTGTGCATGATTTCGATTTGATATTTATTTGGAATCGAACGAAATCGATTTTTTCGAAATATGAAAAAGAAATCAATCGAAGTTTGATTGTTTCGACTGTTCAAGAAGGTTTACAACGTCTGCCAGATCTTGTCATCGAAGTTGCACATCCAGAAGTGATTAAAATCTATGCCGAACAGATTCTCGATGTTTGTGATCTATTTATTGGTTCGCCAACAGCTCTTGCCTATGCGCCATTGGAAGCTAAACTACAAAAGAAAGCAATGGAATCTGGACAAGTGATTTACGTGGCAAGTGGAGCTTTTTGGGGTGCAGATGATATTGTTAAAATGTCCGAACGAGATCTTGTTCGAACATTAATCATTACAATGAAAAAACATCCGGATTCGTTTAAATTAAACGAACCATTACGTTCGAAATTGCTTCACGAACGAGCCAAACTCGGTGAACAACAAGGAGAAATTGTTATCTATTCAGGACCTGTACGGGAACTATGTCGATTGGCACCGAATAATGTCAATACGATGGCTGTTGGAGCACTTGTTGCTCAACATTTAGGCTTCGATGGTGTTCAAGGACGTTTAATTGCTGATTCGACATTAACCGATCGACACATTGTCGAAATTGAACTAGCTGGACCTGAATCGATCATTGGCGATAAGAAACAAACAACATTTCATATAAAAACAGTTCGTTCAAATCCAGCTGAAATCGGTTTTGTCACTGGTACAGCTACACTTCTCTCATTTGTTAGTAGTATTAAACGTGCTAAAGGTCAAATCAATGGTATTCATGTTGTTTAAATACGCTTTTCTCTTTAATTTTTCAATGTAAATTTTCGTTTGAATTTGTTTTTGCAGATAAATTAATAATAATAATAATAAAAGAAAAAGAAAAGACCATGTCATCACTACGAAAACGAAAGTTTTGTCAAACTGATGAGGAAATTATTCGTACACGATTAATTTTCGAAGGTGATCAAGGTCATGACGATCGACGTATATTAACACTAATGAAAATCTTTCATTCATCATTTCAATTCGATAAATGTCTATCTCTACTTGATTCTATTGATCAATCCTATGAAGTCTTGAAATTAACTCGAACAATGGATGTTAACGAACAGATTTCATATGAGAATAAATATCGAATAATGAAAACTCGAGTTGAACTATTAAAACAAGAACTAAAACATAGTGAACAACGTTTGAATGAAGCGAAGCAACGCCGTTTGAATATAATCGAGTATGATCAATATACAGATCGAATCAATCAATTTCAAACGAGAAAAATTTTGATTCAACAAAAACGATCGATTTTAGAGCGTAAAAGATATTTCGAACATCTTCAACAAACATTCGAAACAACGTAATTTTAAATAAATAAATAAATAAAAATAAAACCAAGATTTTCTCGTTTCTTCAGATACCAACATCGTTTAAAACGAATTGCCATTTATCTTCGATCGATCTTTGAATTCGATGAGATTTTACAACAAGATAATCATGAAGATCATCAAAATGAGATTTCCTTCGAACAACAATTAGATTCGATTCCTGATCGATCACGAACTTATTCCGATTCGTCACTTTGCTCGTTAGATGCCGATGAATCAAATCAATCGAAAAAACAATTGATTACAAATCAAATTCGACCTTATTTTTCCTCCGATTTGGAACTCTATGGTGCTCAACTTGTCAATCCATTGATTTGTTTTTTCAACTAGTCAACTTGTTTTTATTTTCGTTCCAGAAAAAGAACAGATTTTTTTTTGTTAACTATATTTACATGCAACTAACGTTTATGAAAAGAAAAGAGAATAAAATCAGATTACTAAAAATAAAGATGTGTAATACTATTCATTGCAGATTTAGGTGTGTAATCGTCGGCAGTTTTCACAAGATGTCATTATCTGTTCATCGTACGGTTCAATCTGAATCGTTGATTGTGTTATTGAATGTTTCGTACGCAATAGTTCTTGAACTGTATGAAATATTGTTTGATGATCTTTTTGGTTATCTAAATCCATTGAATAAAAACAAAAGTTCACAAAGAAAAAAATCGTAAATACCGATTGCGATATGGACGGAGAGTGCATTCTTTTGTAAAGACAACGACCAAATATGCAGATTATGCGCATTTCGTACGCCAGGTATGTGAATAAGATCGTTAACGATTGTTTTATAATTGACATTCGTTGGTACACCTAAAGAGAAGAATTTTTTGCTAGGAAACAAAATCGATAAGTTCGATTTACCTTCCATGAGAACAAGAATAATATCACGCATGATTGTGGTTGTTGTTATGAGAACTAAGATCGAAAAAACAAACGTACAGATCGGATCGGCTAATTTGTATTCGGGCTAGAAGAACGAATAAATGATAATTGTTTGAGATTAAACATCATTTCTACTTTAATTTTAATTAAAATCGCTGCGCAAAGTACGCCAACACTTTGAACAAAATCACCAATAACATGAACAATTGCTGCTTGAACATTGAGATTTCGTTTCGTATGTTTGATTTGAGTTTGTTCGTGTCCATCGATAATATCGATAATCAAAGCTTGTTCGCTTTCATGTGAATGTCCATGACAATGATGAGAATGTTTACCGCAAATATTCGCATGCAGAACAAAAAACATTCTTAGAAAAAACCGAAAATTTGTATTTTTTTAAATTATTTGTGTATTTGCCTACATTATATTGAAAAGAACGCCACACGAAGCAACAATAATCATTTCTCGAGTTTGAACTTCGAATGTTTGATTGATACAACGATCGATAGCCATATAAACAAGAATACCAGTCGCCAGCCAAATCGTTAGAATACTGACAAGTGCACCGAGAACCTCTAAGAAAATTTTGAAAACAATATTTCATCGATCTTTCGACGAAAAAGTTTCTACCAGCTCGGATATAACCAAATGAAAGTCGATTAGTCGGCTGTTTTTTTGCAAGATAAATTGCTGCTAATGATATAATAAAACTTGTCGCATCGACACACATATGCGCAGCATCGGTTATAATCGCTGTTGAATTCGAAAGAATTCCACCGAAAATTTCAATTAACATAAAAACAACGCAAAGTATAAGTACAATTATTAATCGATGTTTATCTGTATGATCAAGTTTTTGCTCGGGCACATGACAATGAGTTTGTGATAAATGTATACGAAGTGGAATATCGTTTAATTGATTTGTATTTTCGTGTAATAAATCATCGTCATTTATATTTAATAACGGTGCACGTTCTTCGAAATTTGAGGACATGATTAGACTATCATCCGACGTATTCTCATCGATTTTATCTTGTTCTTGAGAATGCATGATTGTTATCGATGTCATTTGAAAATAAAATTGACAAGGTAAGATGAGAGAGAGAGACAGAGAAAAAAATCGAGAATCAAATAAAATCTTATGTCAATATACGCAGAACGAACTAATCCAAATAAAGAATAGAAAATTGATTTATCTTGGTTGTTATTTTTAGTCTTTTATGTCGAGTTATTTATCATTCGGTCAGAGAACTTTGAAGACTAAATATATATGGTGCATATCGTCTATTCACCTTTGAATAATGTTTTCATCATTCCGAATGTTGTTGTTGTTATCTATAATATATAAAGAAGAATACACGAAAGTGTTTGTCTATTTCTTATATATAGGAGTCTCGTGGTTCGTTGTTTGTACTCTACGAATGGAGATAGATGTCGCCGAAATCGTATGAACAAAATAAATCTTCAAACGAATTTTTTGTTTATGAAAACTTCTCGAAGAATTCAACGACGAAAAATACTTTAGAAAATACTTCCCTATTTTCAGTTGTCTCTCGATCATTGGTCGACAATTAACCATTGAGATAACTCAACGTTTGTCAGAGCAAAATAATATATTGCAGTACGAAGATTTCGCCTATTTAATATATAATATGATGGTATAAGGTTTTTACATTCCGCAATATTCATCATCATGATTCGATCTATAAAATTTCTTCTGTCTCTCTCTTTGTTTATCTATCTGTCAGATTATTTACTTATTGGTAAGATAAATTTTCGTTTACTATTCACCATCTCTCGTTCTCCTTCTTCTGAATTGTCTAGGTGCTAATGGCGAACCAACAACTGCGGATATTGTTAATGATCATTTAGAAAAAGGAAAGAAACTACTAGCTACAGGACAACTATCCGATGCGATATCACATTTTCATTCAGCAATCGGTAGACAATGAAAATTATTGAATATTATTTTCTTTAAAACGATTGTTTAGATGCTGATCCGAAAAATTATCTTGCTTATTTTCGTCGAGCAACTGTCTATTTAGCGATGGGCAAATCAAAATCAGCTTTACCTGATTTAACGAAAGTTATTGAACTAAAACCAGATTTCACTGCTGTAAGTGATTGATAATCAAGACGGAGAAAATAATGCGTTCTGTTTTGTTTTGTTTTCAAGGCTCGAATGCAACGAGGCAATGTTCTACTGAAAC
>ERZ781398.2552-NODE-2552-length-15270-cov-4.355636_pt1 | contig 15270 bp, 15 predicted proteins | sample MGYA00433077_ERZ781398 | MGnify/ENA primary metagenome ERZ781398 (study PRJEB29847, sample SAMN06458254) | wastewater metagenome | isolation source: Wastewater bioreactor | place: South Africa: Cape Town | study: EMG produced TPA metagenomics assembly of the... | reverse complement strand
CTGCAATAGAACACTGTTCGTGCAGTCTTTTTCGTTAATGATGATGGTTCCGAGAGTGTAGTTTTCATTCCCATAGGATAGCATTGTGTTTGAGTGATTGGCGTTGATTTCGGCACCGTTGGTGGTGCTGGATTTTCTTTCGCATAGTGCGTTAGAAAACTGAGATCGGGCAGTGATGATATCGTGTGTAATGATGGTTGTGACCTTGACGATGGAAATGTTGATGGTTGACTAGATTTATTTGAATTTGTCGTTGGATTAACAACATTATTCAAGAGACGATCGGCACTTTTCGAACGTGTTACTGATTGATTATCGGTTTGTACACAATGATTGTCCGTGTTGAGTGGACGAGACGCTGATCGAGGAATATAACGACGTATTGGTTGTGATTGACGAGGAGGAGGAGGAGGAGGAGGCGTGTTGTCCACGTGTATAGATGTTTGAAGACATTGATCAACGCTACGACGCGCGGGAGCTATTTGATTACGACCTGAAATGAAAATATTAACAATAAGATAGATGATTTGTCAATCAAAGATCGTGTTCGATAAATGAAATTGATGTTTGTTCAATTTATGTACATCGTTTTTTTTTTGCTTCGTAAGACAAGGATTTAATGATAAAACTAATCATTTGATCCTTCGTGTTTTGCAGATCGGATTTCATCTTAGATTTACCTTTTGATTGTTCTTTTGTTTTCGCTGCTGACTGTTCCATTGATGATGAAAGAAAATCATTATGACTATTGGATTTAATGATTCGTAATTGTGAAAATGTTGTTGGACTTTTGAGTTCAAATCGAGGCACGGGCACTTTACGTTCTTGTTTCATTGAATCATTTAATTTATTTATATTTGAGCATGATAATGATGATGTCAATGAATCACACACACTTTTATCACTAAAATTTTGATATAAACGACATGGATGTTGTTGAGATCGTGCACGTTGAAACAATCGATAGAGAGTGAGAGGACTGCGTGATCGTTGATCACCACCACCGTCTGACACATTCGCAGATGATAATGAACAACTTCGATGAACAGATTTGGATTTAATAGCATGCCATGATGTACGTGGAGGATCCGATGATGATGTCGTATCATCATTTTCAACATCGGCATCATCTTCAGTATCGGCATCACCACCGATAACACCTGAACTTAAACGCATTGACCATTCGGTAAGACTGGTTGTTTGACATGTTGGAGGCAGTTCTTGTTGGTCTTGTTCAAAAGCAAGATGATGATAATTTCGATCTTCATAGAGGTCCCAATGAAAGCCTTCATATTGACTGTCACGAAGTTGTGGTGCAGCTTTATGATAATGACTTCCATACGAGGAAAATATCGAACGATGGCCACTTAGCCAAAGTTCATCATCATCGGTATTATCAACGGACATTTCATATTCTTGTGATTGTTGCTCTTTTTGTTTTTGTTGTTGTTGTTGTTCCATTGGTGAACGAACGTCTTTCAAATGACCATCAATAGAATCGAGTAATTGAGAAACTAATGTCGTTCCACAATTCTGATTGAACATTGAATTAACTACAATAGAAAGAAATAAAAATCAAACTTTTATTTTATTCTAATTTCTTTCTCGATGAATAGTTATGCATCACTACCTCATCGTTGACCCCACACTAAGCATACTCTATTACTGATTGATATTACTTTGCTTTCAACGGACAAATGAACAAAACGAAAGACAGACACTAGACACGCATTCATTGTTCTCTCGTTTTTCGATTCGAATTTTCTCCTTTCTCACACTCTGCGTGTTAATGATGATAAGCTTGCCAACTACAATTCAAAAATAAGAAATTGATGAACGAAAGAGAAGAATATAGGCATACTATTGGTAATGGTATGTGCTATTCTTTTATATATATATACGTATATATATGTATGTGTTTCTTCAAGCTAGCTCAATGAGAAAAGAAGAAAAAGACCATCATTATCGACAAACATATCTTATTAGAGAAGCCTTTACGCCTGTAAACGAGAGATGAAGAAGCGAAGAAGAATGTAAAAATGAATGAGAAGAAGTAGTAGAAGAAGAAAGGGCAATGTATGATGTGCGGTAAGAGAATGGTGGGAGAAAAATTAAAACAGCATTCATATGCACACGTATAAAAGCACACTAGTACTTCTCTTTGAAACATCGTTGATTAGAAATAAAGAATCTGACATTCATTTTTATTTTTATGTCTATTGTTATGTATTGAAGAGAAAGACAAATCTATTTTTGTTGTTATTTTTTATGTTGATTTAGTTTTAAGATGTTACGATAATATAGAGTGGAGAACTTGACTTCGTTCTTCTCTCATCAATAACGATAGATAGATAAATACCGAATACATAAGTGATGATAGAAAGTAGAGACGAGCATACAAGGCTTCGCGATAGTGCCATCGCAATTTTTTTCTTCTTCTTCTTTCGATGAAAAATATCAGAGGAAAAGAACAAGAAGAAGAAAGGCGGGTCTGAAAGACGACGAGAATTAATAATAGGCCTGCAGATGTTTTCTCAAATGGCTACTTTGATGTGCTGAAATTGTCGCTTAAATGCATCTCGTCATTATCATCTTCGTTTCTAACCTTGAAATATTTAACTAAATGCAGGGAATGAACATTTTTTCTTTCTCTCTCAGATATCGAAAAAGAAAGAGAAGAAAAAATATATCGATATCTAATTTCAATTTTTCAAAAAAAAAGATGAAGGTTCAGGTCAGTTTCATCATTTATGTATTATAAATCGATTTAAATATATACTGTTCAATCTTTTCTTCCTTCTCTTTCGCATCAACTATCATCATCATCATCATCCTGTATCATCGTAGCCCTCAACTAACATGCGTATGCTTTCGTGAGATAGATAAATCATGCTCGCCTAAACGAAAGTGCACGAATATTTCATGCACTCATATCGTATTCATTGCTTATTCCGATGCTTTTACTTTTCTCTCTCTCTTCTTCTTCTTCGTTTTTTTTGTAAGAGTCAAAAAGGAGTTACCATGTGCATACATATGGATGAATGGCCTCCAACTTTTTCCACCTATATACTTTTTTCTTCTTATTTACTACGTCGTACAGATGTATGTTATCATTAAGAGGACAATTTCGGGCCTTTTTTTACAGAATTATCAGTGGAAGACCTTCATTGAAAAGACACTGTTTTATAGACGACAGTCACACTTTAATTGATTGATCTCGATGAACAACTGTTGATTTGAAATATTTGACATCTATGACGAAATATATCCATTGATCAAGTCTTACCTGCCTACGATAAGGTTAACTTTCGAGTATGATAATTAAAAGAAGCTGAGAGAAAGAAGAAAAAAGAAAAAAAGTAACAATAACCAGCACACACACACACACACTGGCCACCTGGTACTGACTGTCCGATTGCACAACATGATGCATTTATTTGAATGGAAAAAAGAACGAAGGCAACTTACTGACTGTCGTTGGTTGACCAATACGAATAGCATAACGCGTACGCGTTGAACCTGATTTAATTGTGTCTTAGATTACGCTCTGGCAATTAGTTCAGTTTAAAAAATAGGAATACTCGATAGCTTAACGCTATGATATGATGCGTCGGATTTGTCGTTGGCGTTTGTTATTTCTTGGGTAGGCAAATAATGATAGAATGATGAAGAATTTGCGTTTGTATGCGTTACACTCTGCACGCACAATAGTAGAAAATAGAGTCGAAGGAGAAAAAAAAGGGAAAATGGGAAAAGACAACGACGTCTATATTTTTTCTTCTCCGTCTTCTTCTGCTTCTGCTACTGCTTTTTTTCTCTCTCTCTCTCTCTTTTTCCTCAGTTTCGGGCACCAGTAACACGTCATTTCTGTCTTAGCTGCCTGATTTAATCGAGAGACAGTCCGTTGTACGTTCTCTTTTCTTTCTTTTCTCGTTCGTTTCTTGCCACGACTACTACTACATATTTCTCGCGAGCAGTTATCTCAACGAACTTTTTTCCTCCTTCCTCTTCTTTTTTTCTTCTTCTTCGCGTTCTACATTGAGTGGGATCGTGTGTCCGCTAACACAGCTTCTAATTCTATAGAACGAGTTCTCTTCTTGATTCGTCTTTCAAAATTGATGACGGCAACAACAACAACGAAGCGTAGTGTTGTTCAATCATCGTTCTTTTTCTCTCCTCTCTTCTGTCTGCCGACTTAATTCACTCGGATTATTTCACTAAGGAAATTTCTGGAATAAAAAAAGAAACGAAGACGGAAAAATCGTGTCAGTCAGTCTGTCGTCGAAGGCAAACAATTGGGAAATAAGAATCGATCAGTTGTTATTATTCTAATTATTTTCTTTTTGAATAATATATGCAAAAAACGGTTTAGAATTTCTTTTGCTTTTTGACAAACGTAATGATCAAAAGAAGAAATGAATGTATGTGTCCCTGACAAACTCTGTATATATGAAGATTTATAACTGATTTGTCATAAAATGACAGAATAAAGAGATAACAAGCATGATGCTATAAAAAAAAGAAATCTGTTTATTCTTATCGGCAAGAACCTTGCATTGATTCTTTCAATCGTATAGAATTATCAGTCTTACTTGAATAATTCCGAAGATAAAGCGTCAACATGTATGCCGACTGAACACAATATTAATGTGGTGTTATATCAAGTATCAAATACTTTTCTTTTCGTCCACTTTGGATATGAACCTTGTATTCAAGTTGACCTCGTTTCTTTCCGTTTTTTTTTTGTCACTCAACGTACTATGTGCACCCGCTGTGTTAATCAAGTAAAAGCAGTAGTAACAGAATGAACTATTGACGCGAATTGGACAGTTGAACTTGCACATGCATATACAAAAAAAGAATTAATGAAAGATCGAAATACATAGCTAAATGGGCAGAACAAAAAAGAAAGGGAAGAGAAAACATTTGAATTGAACTTTTTTTTGTTTTCAAGTGAGATAGAATGAAGACATTTGTCGCGTGAGACAAAACGAACTCTTAAAATATTTCATTTTGTGACAATTTGTCAAATTACTCTAGGTGTTAGACTAGACAGACACTTCGCTCTCAAGTGAAATCGATGTCCATCAACGATTGACTCGTATTTTGCATGGATTATTTTTAAACAAAAGACAAAATACAATGAATACACTCATCACTTTTAATCACGTTCAACATTACTGATACAAATAGAGATAAATCGAATTCGATGAAAACAAAAAACTAAGAAATAACAGCTGCATTCGCATTGGCACCATTGAGATTGTATTTCACTCGTAATTGCTCGCGTACAGTCTCGTGTTGTTGTCGAATCTCGTCGAATTCTCGTCGATTTTCAGCCATTTCACGTTCTCGAACTGTTTCATCGCGCGCAATCGCTTTCTTTCGCGACCATCTTGCACATTGATCACATTTTCGACAAAGACAACAAATCTAAATATTCAATAGAAGAAAAAAAAAGACACAAAAACTATCCTATTTACCAATACTGTCAGCAGCACAAGAACAATGACAACAGCAATGACTACCAATGCAATAATGACATCCGTACTAAGGCCAGCACCCATTCTGAATACTTGACAGAGCGAGAGAGAGAGAATCTTAAATTACATATTTAGTTTATTTGATATTTGTTTGCATTGTAAACAGTCGTTTGATCTTGCCGAAATAAGATCAGAAAATATTTATCAGACTTTTTTAGATTGCAATTCAGATAGACGAACAATTTACACGTACAAAGAAAATGTCATAACCTTATCTCTGATTTGAAACAAAAAAGTTTCCTTTTTTTCTCCTAGAAATTCGATCAGTGAAACGATACTTACATCTGCAATTTCCTCAAACGACCGTCAAGTACAAAAAAAAACAACGTCTGTTTGCTCAAGCAAATAAACATGTTTTTTGGTTACTCATTCCCGATTTCCGCATGACTGATTCTCATGTAAAGCACGAGTTACGTATATTCATCATATACATTTGCACTGTGTTGAGTTTTATGAATTATAAGTAAAAAAAAAAAAAAGTAGATCAATTAATTCATTCACAAATAAACAAACACAAAGAAAGAAAAACAAACAATTTCGTCTAACTATTATTAAGAATTCGAATCACGACCGTTCCATCGATATTTGGTAACGGATTGTCGAAATCATCGATTTTTTCATTAATAAATTGCGTATCACCGCCGAGCCAATTCTCGTTGGCTGCACGATGTTTAACAAAATAGTCAAAAACTGAATTCGTCTTTTGATTAAGCGACGATGTATGTAATCGTGGAAGAATATCATTGAGTGTAATCGATTCTGGAGGCACAGATACTTGAATAACAAATGGAGTGTCACTGCCAGGTAGAAAATAGGCTACACGGGTTTTTTTCGTTGATGTTGCTGAAAAAAAGAAGACGAACGTGTGAGAGAGAGAGAGAGAGAAAAGAAAAACTAACGTTCAATTCGAGCACTTCGATTATGATGATGGTGATGTCGATCAGTGGATTTCGTTTTAGTTTGCAAAGACAACGATGATGAATGAAGTTTACGTGATTTTTTCAAATCATGTTCAGTCTGATAACTATTATTGGCGTGACTGCCAAGTGTCTATGTTGATTTAATTTGTGCATGATTTTTCGAAAATTTGCCACGTCGATATTCATTCCAAATACGTGAATTAATAAACTGTCGAAATACATCCGTTTGATTTTCGATATAAAATAAAAGATCATCTAATACGCCATCGAAAAAATGTTCGTCGAACTGTTTTCGACGATAGATATCGCGTAATTCTAAACGTCGTTGAGCCGGTAGCCAAGGCAGAGCCGATTCATTTTCGATGTAGGTTTTATAAGCTGCACGACCGATGTCATGTAATTGATGGAGATCGTCTTTCTTTTCATTAAGTACAAGTACAATGGCGTAAACAGCGCCCAATGGAGCTGTTTGAGATGAACTCATTAGGAATTCGAGAAATAATTCGGCTGTTTCGACATTCGAAACGATTTCATGTAGAGAAATCGTTTTCGTATTTTGTGAATTTGTATTTGCTGGTACACGATGTACAGTTGTTAATGAACGATGTGAACACTCTGTATCACTGAAAGACATATTTAGGTAAATGATCGCAAATGTTTTTCTATTCAACGACCGAGAAAGAAAGAGAAACAGACAATGTTAACCGAAGTGAATCGATTTGTTTTTTTTTCTTCTTTTCGTTTCTGTTCAATTCGTTTTTCTCTCTCGTCCAACTTGAAGAGAAGGGAAAAAATTTAAATTTTGTTCGCTAACGTATACATATATAACAATCCGTCGAATTCTTTGATGACGATCAAAGATTTGTCGGAAATTGTTGTCCGATGGAAAACAACATTACATCGCTGTTTCGTTCTAATTGAATACGAATATCAAATAAGACATGTCGGTGCGCATCATACTTAGTAGCTTGATAAAGCATACATGTGTGAAATACGATAATCTGTGATCTTATACAATGACATATTTCGAATTTATTTTTTCAAAAATTAACAATAGAAAATCTTTGTTAACAACAAAACAATAACAAATCGCGTGTCAATTAGTAAGGCTTCTTACTAGTTGACTTTTTATTCGAATTATTCGAAGATGTTGCTTGCCATTGAATCAATTGACCGTCATCACTACATGTAAAGAGTGATGAACGAGAGGTTACAGCTGCACGTAGTGTTTCCGAATGAGGTGAATCGAGTGGACAAATTGTAGGTTCAGACTGTTCGGATGAGATTAATGTGACACATGTTTTGCCCATGTGATCGCACATTAACAATGGCCAAGATGTTGAATTTTCTTGAACGAGAGATGGAAATAAATCTTTGATGGAACTGTCTGCAAGTAGATCGACAATAGTCGCATATTCTGACGAAAGATGATATGTTGTTTGATTAGCAGGTTTTTGAGAAGATGCATCAATCGAAAGAATATCAGTATCGGTATCACCTTGAACAAGTAATTCTTGATTGTCATCAACTGTTGACCAGATATAAAACGCATTCGACGCAGTTATTGCATAAATTGTATTATGTTGAGCAAAACCACATTTTCCAATTGGACCATTGGCATTATAAACCTTGAATAAAAATTAAATTTCACCAAAAACAAAAAAAAGAAAACAAATACTTGTTCAAGTGCGTCATCTTCGTTGGGTTTCGACACATCATACAAACACACGAGACCATCTGTCGATCCACTGATTAATTTCGTTGAATTCATTCGAGAAAATTCGACTTGGATAATATCATCCGAATGTGATTCCGTATAATATCCTAACAATTGTTTATTGATTGGCGATCGTAAATCCCAAAAAGCGACGGCAACATTTTCATCTTTCTTCAATTCAGTTCCAGCTGCAACAAGAAGATCTTGATTATTACATGTAATCGAGAGAAATTTATGTTCATCGGCACAACCATTCAATTGAAATGTTTCTTGTTGAGGCGTTCGAACGTCCCAGACAAGAACGAGATTTTTATTCGTCGAAGCGAATAACGTATTCGGTGAAATATATGCGAATTTAATCGAATTTATAACAATTGAATTCGATGAATCATTACTATCGAAATTATTCGATGTTGACGAGAGAGATGAAACATGTTGTAAAGTGGTTGTATCGAATAATTGAATCGTACTTGGACTGGTCAATGCAGCAATTTGATTACCATTGCTATTCAATGTTAAATCAATGGCATAGCAATCGTTTGTTTCAGGTGTTGATCGAACTGAACTCTTGTTGGTATAGGTCAATAGGGACCGAGTTACTCCTGGCTTGAGTTTCATATCTAAATGTATAATATTCGAGAAATTGTTCGAGTATTTGATTCTTTGTGGAATTTGAAAAAAGAAAAGAATGATTATTGATTACTAAGTTTATTTTCTTTGGAATCTTTTTGTTAGACGGAATGATAACAATCAAAATATAGAAGAAGAAGAAACAAAAAACATAACAGAAATAAACGTTGATTCAATAGTTTATTGCCAAAAAACTTAGTAAACATGAACCATTCCATAGAGAAATGTCCAAAAGAGCACGTAAGTAAGCAGTCCATTGAGAAATCCATTGACAAAGATATGTTTTAAATTTGTGAAATACTTTCGATGTTCATTTCGAATGAATAAATAGATAATAACCGATAAGAGTACCATAGAAAATCCATAGAAGAGAAAACCTTTGTACGAAGTTAAACCGATGATACCAGCGACGCAACCCGATAGAGCACTGACTGATGTTCGACATTGTTCGAGACTGTTTTCATTCAGACGAACGGCCACATCACTGTAGAGAATTGGATCGACTTTTCGTTTTTCACCAGTTGAAGACGAAGGCGATCTTGGCGATGCAGCTGGTCGTGCCGCTGCTGTACGACGAATTTGCATTTCACTACTCGCAGACATGTTTGATCGATGATTAATATCTCGGATTCATCTGAAAATAATAGTAATAAAAAGAACAATTTCATTTGATGGGATGACAAAATTGTTTTGAACAATATATTCACTGGTTTAGTTAGAACACATAAAATGAAATCATGATTAAAATAAATAAAAGAAAGAAAAAGAAATGGACGAATGTTATGATCAAATGTCTGAATTAACCTATTGATTATGCGTTGACACGTTGGTAGAAATAGAGATAAGCTAAATCTTTCGGTGGATTTTCTGAAAGTGCAACATGTTCATCATTGAATATAATCCATCGGCCGTCTTTGAGAATATGTGCGACATAATGACCAGATGATGGCTGATTGCCAATATGAGAAATAAACGCCATGAGACGATATTTGCCCGAACCATCACGATATTGTGATTTGTCTTGTTGTTGATTTGCTGATGTTGTATCAGGAACTGAACTATCGTCCGGTGTATTTGTAAGTGCCCATTCGATAGCAAGTTCAACATTATTATTCGATGATGTTAACGCACGCACGGCATGAGCACGTGAAAAACCCATGGACATAACTAAACCAAAACTTTCTTCATCAGCCTATTAAATTAAAACAAGACAAATAGGTTTCGTTCGCTCTCAAGAGAAAAAGTAATACATACGGTTGGTGTTTCGACACGAGCTTTTTTACTCGGTGCTTGATAGGGTGTATCGAAATCAGGATCTGATTGATGTTCGAACACCCAATTCATAGCTGCTTCGACATCATTGTTTCCTGTATTGATTAATGCTCGTTTACAACCTTCAACTGAAAAACCCATGTCAACTAATTGTTGGAGGAGAACTTCGTTGACTTGAACGTTCGATTGAGAGGACGATCCTTGTCCAGCTGATGCATCATCTACGCAACAATCTTGTCGAATAAGGAAAAAAAATTTGAAAGAAATTTACCATTAGGCATTAGATTTTCACCATGTTGGAATCCAGTTGCACGTAATGAGTTAAGATCAAGTTCATCCGGTATTTCCATGGAAACATCTAATTTCTTCGGTGTCCAATCAGAATTGAATGCATATTTTTTCAATTGAACAACAAGATAATCGGGAAAGTTAACGAATTTTTGCGTTTTAGAGATCGTTGTTTGTCGGTCACTTTGTGGTAATTTATAACCTTTAATTTCTTCCGGTGCTGCCCATTCGGAAATACTTTCTATCAAAGGAATAATCGGTCGTACGACAGCTAAATCATTCGTTCTAACTCCTTGTTTTTCTAAATCTTCGAGTGTTTTATTATATTGTAAAACATCATGCATATTTCTCGCTGCACCCAACGTAACATTCAATCTGAACATGGTTTCTTCTCGTTTTAAATATCGTACTTGTTCAGTTTCCGGATAATAGATACGTTCTTCTAATTCAAATTGAAAACTTGTACTTGGATCGAAATTTCGATCAGGTGACGGATCTTTTTGACAATGATTATGAACTTGTTCGATGTAATATTCAAGAAATTCAGCTGCATCTTGTTGTTGTTTTGTCGAAAAGTCCGGATGATTGCGACCGATCAACGATCGAAACATTTGCGGACGAATACCCGACGGTTCTTGGAGAGACACATCGATCTCAGCTGCTGGCTGTTTCGAATAGACACCCGATAGTAAACCATCGGCTAATTTAGCTGTTTGAGCATTGAAATCACGAGCTGGATCTTTAGCATTGTCGAAATAGAAATTACGTTGTGTGTAATATTTATCTTGGAAGTCTTTGAGAGAAAATAGAACTTGCATAACAGAATTCATGTAACATGAATTGCCGAGATTTCTCATTCCTGTATAACCTCCTCCATAGACAGGCTGTAATTTTGAATTACTTTCTTCAATCATAGAAGCCTCGCCAAATTTTTTATTCAAAGCTATTTCTAAATCGGCCATGGATTTATCTGTTTTCTCCATTTTAATCATATTAATTCCCCAATGTGATAAATGAATACCAAGATTTGGATCTTCGACCATATCATCTTCATCATAAGAATAAACATCTGCACCTTTAGCCGTAATTGTGCCGAGTTTAACAGCAAGTGGATATCTCGTATTATAATAATGTTCAGCTGCATGATTATTTCCTCCGGTTCCGTCGAAAAATTTTCGTCCGCAAAGAATTGCGCCATCAGTTAAATTCAACCAAAGATTATCGGTCAAATCACATTTTTCACATTTCCATCCCGATGGTGGAATTCGTCGTCCGTTGTCCAATTGTTTCAATGTTTGTGTGTGTTTTGTCGTTTGACGAAATTCGCCATTCCAAGTTGCGTTCATCAGTGATTGTTCTTCTTTGAGAAAAGCCGAATCAGCTTTGATAATCGCTTCAGCCGATCGTTTGACTTGTTCAGGCAATTGATTTGTTTCATCGGGATAGGGAATCGTTTGATTTGGATGAATATAAATCGAATATTTCTCGTCGAATGTAAATCGACTCGATGAATTCACATCGAAACCTCCTTCGATGCCGATGGCTAACTTTGTGACTTGTTTCGGTTCAGCAGTTGGATCGATTGGTACCGGCAAACGTTTTCGAAGAAGATGCAAAAAGACATTTTTGCCTGGATTTGCTTTACAATGTCGATCGAGATGATTTTTTCCGATGCCACGGAATGTTGACATGCAAATGTAAAGACCAGTTTCGGATTCAGGATTATCAAATGAATAAAGACATTCGTCTTTGTAGACACTATCATTCGAACCGGGCACACGAACATTTTGAAATTTATCAGTCATGATTTTGGTTTTAGATCTAAAAGACGAAACATTATCGTTTGTTAAATATTTACACGACAAAATTTTGAATACTATTAACGATAAGGAAGTATATGCAATTCCGTAAAAATGACTAGATTTTCAAAAGAAAAACAAAACAAAAAACAATTGTCTTTGATTATTCTTATTCGTTGTGTTGATGTTTTCGTTGTCGTAATTGATTTTCTTCGTTTGTTTCTACATCGACAGTGGGCGTGGCTTGATCATCACCGATTGATGAATGATTACTACTCAATGATTGCGAATGATGTCGTTCACGCCATTCTTGGACTTTTGTTTGACTATCAGTTGTTTCTTCAGGTTTTTTCATTTCATCTAAATCATAATCATCGATTGTTGATTCTTCACATCCGTAGTTTGTTGTCATTAGACCATAACGATAACTCGATGATTCAGATTCATCATCTTCATCTTCATGAGAAACTTCTTCTTCTTCTTCGTCTTCTTCGTCATACGATGATTCACTTTCATCGTCATCATCTTGTTTTTGATGATTTTCATCATAGGAAGCGTCTTTCTCTTCATCTTCGTCTTCCTCGTCTTCACTTTCGCTGAACGATCTCGATGATTGATGATAATCATCGTCATCGTCATCATCCAATCGACTTTGTGATGATGGTTGTTCAAGTGATTGCCGAGTATTTTTCGTGATTTCATTCATTTTATTCGAAGCTACATCTAAAGCATTGAGAATTTTGTACATTTGTGCTTCGGTTTGAGCAAGACGATTCTGTAATTGTGTTATTTCATTATTTGTCAATGACATATTGTTTGTATTTGTTCCCAGTTTTGAATTAATAAATGATAATGAATGTTTCATTTCATCGAGAGTATTGTGCACTGAAAATCAACAATTTGCAAATCAATTCAAAATAGAAAAGAAAGTCAAACTTTGTCTTTGTTCAGTGGTTAATGTTTGTTCTCGCTCACGTTCTTCTCGTCTTCTTTGTTTTAAATATTCAACATAATCAGCATCTAATCCTAGATTTCGATATATTAATAAATTTTTGTTTGAATTCAAAAATCAATCAAATTAATGAACCTGCATAGGAATCTTCTTCTTCTTGATCGTAATCATCGTTGATCATTTGTCGATTATTGACTTGATAATTGAATTTCTTTTTTTGAGAATTCCATTGAATGTTAGTCGGTGAATAACGACTGCGAATTTTTTGTTCTTGACTTTGACGAGATCCGAAATACTAAATCGAAAATAAATTTCCATTTTTTGAAAATTTATTTATTAAATTTTATACTTTAACACATGTATAGAGAATAAATACAGCAATGCCAACAACATACATCGGTAGGACAAATGTCGAATGTGTTTTTGAAAGAAGTTCATCTGTACGAACAAAATCAGACGAAGGATCCGATGAATCCTAGAAGAACTGAGTTTTATATTTTATTGAAACGAAAATTTCAAACGAACAATTGTTGATTCGATTGGATTTTCTTGATGATTTCGTCGAAAATCTTACATAGAAATAGATAGAAAAAATAGAATTTATTGTTGAAAAATGCGAATACATACGATCATCTGTACGATAAACTGGTCGTGGTCGAAAGTAGGGCAATAAAATTCGAGGTATAAGAACGACAAAACAGCCAAAAACAATCGCTAATGTAACGGTTGGACGTGCAAACAGAGACATTATAAAATCGTGCTTTACAAAACAAACTCTTAATTATAAATGTATGCGTTCACTACATGTAGAAATGAAGAAGTAGTGGTAGTATAGACAGACATTTTCTTCCTTTACTTAGTCATTGATAAAACACTAAACAACAATTCTTATTTGCGTTCTATAGATGTCAGTCATTGTCAATAACTTTTATTTAATGAAAACACAAAACACTTTGTCAACTTATGATTGTGATTTGGTTGTATTAAGTTAGTATTATTCAATTCAGATATGGTTGTCTGTGTTTTCAAATTCGTTGTACGAATAAAGTTATTGTCGATTAGCGCATTGCCCAAGTTTTACATGACATTTTGTTGAGCAACCAACACCCGCTCGACGACAAGAACACAACGTTTTGTTCGACACTTTGTTTTGCAATCACATTTAGCTGTAGAATTATCACGTGCAAATAATTCTAAAGCTTGTTCAAATGATATCGATTCTGTATTTTCGAAACTGATTTCTTCTAATATAGATGATTGAATTTCGGACATTGGTACAAGTTGATGTACAGGAACTAATGTATTTAATTGACCAAAAGGCGATAGAAGACGATACATTATCATATTTCTTCATCAGTACGTTCTTGAATTAAACAAGGCATAATTTTCTTGTCACAATTTGTTCTATCGACTTTGTTTATAGCAACGCCAACCATACTACCATTTTGAAAAGAATCAGCAATTTGTTTTAAACGTTCGTCGTACAATTTTTGTCGCTTTTCTTGTGATTTTAAATAATTCATACGAGCAGATTTTCGTTTGTTTTCGTGTCGAGAACTGATATATAAAAATACATGAAAAACAGATTTGACCTTTCGTCAAGAATTGACACTTACTTTTCTTCGCTATTTTCTTGCTCAGCATTATCTTCGCCTAGAAAATTTTTGTAAAATGAACAGAAGAATTTCTTAAAGTATTGCTTTGCCTTTATCAGTAGATTTATTTGATGTAGGAAGAGACGTAATTTTGTCAATTACTAAATCATCGAAGTAGACATCATCATTCAAAGCTGAATTGTATAAATTTTCCCTCAAGACATGATTCGATCGTGCTGTTCGACCAAACACCAATTCATATGGACTTTTTTTTTTGTAGTATGAGTAGTTCTAGTATTTATAGAATATATTGTGATGCCAAGACCTTGTGACCAATGGGTTGTTGAGTAGTATTTACCTAGACAATCTGTTAGTATTGCATTTGCACGTCTAATTAATCCTAGTGATTGTGGACGTTCGTGTACTATTTGCATATCTAAGCGAGGAGCACATTGTAATTTTATTTTATTCATAGAAAGTATTATGCAATATTTTACTAGGAAAATCAGTTTGTAAACTGTTGGTCAATGCATTTATAAATTCATGATCATCAG
>ERZ781398.2545-NODE-2545-length-15314-cov-4.174258_pt1 | contig 15314 bp, 12 predicted proteins | sample MGYA00433077_ERZ781398 | MGnify/ENA primary metagenome ERZ781398 (study PRJEB29847, sample SAMN06458254) | wastewater metagenome | isolation source: Wastewater bioreactor | place: South Africa: Cape Town | study: EMG produced TPA metagenomics assembly of the... | reverse complement strand
AGAGTAAATCTCGAACACGTTCACAATAAATTTCCATGTAGGACACTTCGACTGTGTATCGTGTCGATGTTTGCGTTTGAAGAGATGTTATTCGTTGAAACAATTCACCGCATAGACGTGGAATAATACCTTCTTGTTCGGGCTCATTCTTACCCATCATTGTGTAAGATTTACCAGCACCTGTTTGTCCATAAGCAAATATGCAAACATTATAGCCTTCGAATGAATGTTCGAGCATTTCAATTCCAAGATCTTGATAGACTTGATCTTGTGTAGCAAATTTTTCATTGTTAACGTTTTCATCACATGACCAATATGAGTAATCGTATTTGTAGTGTTTAATCGTATCATCGGCTGGATTTTGAATGAACGTTGTTTGTTCATGTTGATCCATTCGAATGATACATTTGGCTTGTCGAGTACGTTCCCGTGTGTTAAATGGTCGTACACGTACAGCGACTTTAACCGATGTCATGTTTTAGGTTTTTAGGTTTGGTTTGATTCTCGAATCTAAGAGAGAGAAATCGTTTGATTAGTTCGAAGGAAATGAATTTCCTTGAGCACACTAGGAGAATTTTGATGATTAGATGTCGCTCTGCTGAGTATAATGACACAAAAAAAAAGAAAGAAAGCTACAGCATGCGATCGACTTAATCCTTTTATCTGTCTGTACTCACTTCAAATGCTTGATTCGAATAAAATAATCATTTAAAATAAATCGAGAATTTTCGTGAAGAAAAACATAGATAGTTTATGATTTATTCTTATCTAAAAGACATCAAATCAAATAGCATGTTTTACAATCAAATCAAAACCGGAACTCGTTCAATAGGAGCGCTGGGTTTTTTTTCTTCTTCTTCTTCTTCTTTCGTTCGATCCCGATTGATTGCCAATTCTCTCTCTGTCTCTCGTCGTCTTCATCATCATCAGTCATTCATTGGCAATCGATTGGTTACCATGATTGGAGAAAACGGTCCTCTAATCGAATTTCGACATGAAAAACTGTTCGATTTTCGTTGAGATCCGACACGAAACTCTCGAATACGAGTTGTTTATCTCATGATAGTAGTCATTTCAAAATGCATTGACGCACTAAAACAACAAAACAAGTTTCGATTTTATTTGCACGACTAACGTCATCTGTGAGTTCACGTTTTCTATTGGTTAAAACGAGAAGAATAAAAATAAAATATATGTGTGTGTTGTGTTTGTACGGTTATTATTTTTGGTTTGATCATGGAACAGCCACAGCAACGTTTAACGCGTCAAGCCAAGGAGAATCTGTCATCCACATCGTCGTCACGTATTCTCGATGCATCGACACGTGCACGTCGAGCACAAAAATTTCTTGAATCATTAGAACAAGATAACTTTCACGAAGATCCAAGTGATCCATCGTCATCATTTGATTCAACATTAACTCAAGAACAACTTGCTAAAACATTGAGTAGTACATCGGCATTTGGCTACAGTCGACATTCGAAAGGTCTCATACTCGAATCTGATGAACCAACAACACCAACATCGAATAAACGACGAAAAACTCAATTGAAATTCGATGTATTCAGAACACGTTTCAAAAAGAATCTACAAACTTTGTTAGATGAAGAACTCGGACCGAATGGCGACAAATCCGATGAGTCAATCAACTATTTCACTATCGTTGCTAAACCATCGAAATATCCGCCGATTAAAATCTGTTCAGTTTGCGGATTGAATTCTCATTATACGTGTCGTATATGTGGAAGTCTTTATTGTTCATTGAAATGTCTCGATATACATAAAGACACGCGATGTTTAAAATATACGGCGTAAATAGACAATATGTGATGATTATTATTTGTTCTTTCAGATCGAATACAAAGATATTATTATGTCACATACAATTCTTCTTCTTCAATCGACAAATAAACTTGACTCTCGAACTTATTCGGACTATGAATCGGTCGATGAATGTCTCGATGGTGAGATTCGTTGGTTTTTGTTTTTCTATTGTTTTGACATTTTTTGTTCGTTCGTTAGGTATTTGTAAAGTATTTGAAGAACATTTAAAAAAACGTAGTCCAACTTCGCCATCGATTACCTATGATATTTCGGAATTATTCGAATTCGTCGATCAAATCTCGGATTTAAGCTGTTTAGTTTTTCAAAAACAAACAGGCCAATATAAGCCTCACAATAAAGATTGGATCAAACAAGAAATCTTTCAATTATTACGAAAACAAGCCAGTGGTGGTAAATAAGGAGAAGGAGGAACAAAAAAAAGGGACATTTGGTTTTCTTTTCTGTGTTTTGTTTTGTCTATGAATATCAACCATTTAATCATGAATAAAGTTTTTCTCGTCTAAGATTAACATGTCATGGGGAGGATTTTTGATAATGTATCGATGTACAATGTACCATTGCCAAGTGAAGGTATGAGTGAACCACTTGTTTCACTGCATTCATTCCAAGCATAGATAATGATCGTTTGAGCATCAACTGTTTGATTGTAAGTGCAAGTAAAATTGATGCTAGCTCGAATGAGTTGTTGGAGTTCTTCGACTATTGGCTGAAAGTAATGACGTGGGTCCCAGCCCGTAGGAGCAATAGGAACGAGTTTAGCACCGGCATCATGACCTGCCTTCCACCATCTAAGCAAAAGAGAAAAAACTTTTCTTTTCGGTCAAGATTAATCGAATTTACCGTTGAGCTGAATTAAATAATTCGACAAATGGTGTACCCTAAAATGAATTCAACATAAACATTGAAAAATTGCTCTTGAAATATATTTTCAATACTTCATTTGTTCCACCGGGTAATGCGTATGTTGAAATCGCATCAAATCCAAGTGCATTAGCATGTGATTGAACTGTTGGAATATTGAAATCCATTAAAACCATGTATGGATTTGGTAATCCTAGAAGAATAGGAAATACGATCGAATGATTAAGTCTGTCGATTGATCTAACCTTGACTCGTAACTAATTGTCGAAATTTATTGAAAACTTCGCCACTACCTTGCCATCCGCCTCCGCATTTATTCGCTTCGGCATCATCAAATTGAAATAGATAGAGAAGTGGTCGACCACCTTTAACCGTCTGAAATTCTTTATGTTTCATTAGTTCAATATATTGTTGCTGAAAGGTAACATCACACGGTGATGAACCCAATAAAACTAATGTAAAATTAACCAACGATCTATAAGAACTCGACAAATACAAATTCAATCCATATGCTGGATTTCTCGGGCAATATAAATGCGATGTTTGCTGATAATATTGTTGACAAAATGTATTATTCGTCGAACAATTCTCTCCAAATGTACAATAGGTATCAAATGCCCAGTAATCAATACCTGCATGTTTAGCATAGAGAATTTCTTGATCCATAATCCATTGTTGATCGCCATTGAATGAAATATTATTTGGTCCAGTTACTGAACCAAAGAACGGAATACGATAGTGGAATTCGTCAGGACTTAAAGCTCGATGAAGATAGTAGGATATAGGATCGTATTGACCATTAAATTGATCCCAAGCATCCCAACGAATGACTCCGACCGATGGTCGATCGGCACTTTCGATTACAATTAAAATAGAACATAAAAGAAAAATAATTCGATAGGACAATAACATGTTTTTGTTTTTTCGTTATTTCAATAGATACACACACACCCTGTACTTTATCAATGAATTCATTCTTATCTTGAGGGTTGAGGTTATCATTTATTTTTCAAATTCAAATCTCATGAACAACAACAACAACAAGAAATCGAATTAATTAAATCAACAAAATGTTTACAAAAACGTTTTCTCAACGCTTTCAGCGTCAATAAATAAATATAAAATCCACAACTTGCTTCAAAATACATACTCATACGAACGAATACCGGTCTCCATTCAGTTTCACTGGTAATTTGATATTGTTTTTCATAAAATACGGTAACGATGAAATAATTGTGACCATAATCTCACTAATAATCATTCCTGTTAGTTGATTATCGATTTTATGTTGAATTGTATTACCACAACGAATACAATTCGAGCAAATTTGAAGAAATTGTTGTCGTTGAGAGATTGATCGATGCAAATAGAAGCATTTCAGTTGATAAATCTGAACAGAACATGTATAAATAACGTCGTAATTTACAAATAATAAGATCATAGGTTGATATTTGATATGAATCAACATTTGAATCATTTCGATAATACGACCAATCGACAACTAATTTAATCATGTCACAAAATGTTGCTAAGATTATATAGAGAATGTACATGGTAAAGTTCGTAGAGGTTTTTGAAGAGAAAATTCTACTTTTAATAGATTTCCAAAATTACCAAAAATGACATAGAATAAATTCAAATAAATGTTCAAATATCGTGTGTTGTCATGAATAACTCATCATTGTCTTTGTTTAATAGAAAGTCGAGCTAAAAAAAGAAATATATGCAAAAGTTCTTAGATTCAATGTTTTATTAATCGAGGAAAAAATAATGACAAATTTGCATTGAACTTGATATATTCATTCCATTTGGTTTCAAAAAAAAACGGAAAATAGGAACTCTGATAATCTTCGAAGAAGATAACGTTCGTTTAGGCACGATTTGTATGTCTCTAGAGGATTACGTTAATCACCTAGTCATTAGACATAGTCGATGCAAATTACTTCAATTGAATTGTTGATGTATTTATATTAAATTTATTAATGATCAATTACAGGACGTTTAAGTATGTCTATTAGTTATCCAAACACTCGGAACAACGGCAGCATTTTGTCGATTCTTTCGACAAGTAACTATCGATTTGATTCGGCAAATCAAATCCGAATAGGAGATTAGACAAACAAATGGAAAAAGAAATATTAAAAAATAACAAGAAAAATAAAAGTACTGCTCAGCGTCAACACCATAATCATCCGGTAGACCACATAGATGTGCTAATGAAAGAATGTTTAATGGTATATTAAATATGATATTCAATGCTGATAGTGACGCTAATTGAATCGTCATTTTACGTTGTCGACGCCATTGTGTTTGCTGATTAAGACGACGTTTTTGTCGAATAACACGAAGAACTAATCCCCAACTTGCCAAAGCAATTAGTAAACTTGGAGCTATATTATTGACAATAAAATCCCACATACCTAGAAATTGATTATCTTGATAACACGGAGAGGCATTACATATGGGCAAAGTATAATCATATTCGTTTTCACATGGAAAAAAGAATAGAACATAGATGTAGTAAATACCTATGTACAAAAGAATGAAAATCAGAGGGAAATAATGCACAAAGAATCGACCACGATTCGTATGTACCCAAATAGAATTAAAAACAAGAATATGTCGTTCAATGGACGCCCAAGCCATTAGAATTGTACCGCCATTGTACATTCCGAAACTAACGAACCACCAAGCCAAACACGTTGCCGGTACCGATGGTTTGACGACACCTGAATCGCCGATAAATGCGAGATAGAATGGAATTTCAATGAGTTGAGTTGTTGTGCCGAGTAAAAGTATGAGAATAATTGCATGATTATGTAATGCTTGTCGTCTTTTTGAATCTCGAAGGAGATGATAGAGAATAAGAAATGTACAAACAATCGATGGGATATCACAACATAACAGCAGCCAGAAACGAACTGAACGTGAAAGAGAAATTTCCGAATTATCAAACGAGATTTCATCTACACTCTCATTCAACGCCATTTGTTGGAAAATAAAATAAAAATCGAGACTTTACCCTTTTCTTAGGAATGAAAGTTCAACTTATTCGAATAATATCCGACAGACTTGATTACAACTATAAGCATATCCGTTTTTTTTTCATATCAACTGCATTCAAAATCAATAGCTCATTCAAACATATCTTTTAAACTGACAAATTATGCAAATCTTGTTGTCTGAAGTATTTTTAATGACATTCAAAATCAAGCGTGAAAAATAAAAGTTCTTTTAGTTTCTATTAAGTATCGTTTGAAAAGGTTGTATTTGATTATTTCTATGTTTTCGAAATAACCATAAATTCTTTCGTAAATCAGGAAAAAATTCGAGACAAACTAATGGTAATAAAAATGGAAGGAAACAAACATTGTTCGAAAAGCAAAAGTTAAATAAAGAAATGATATTAAGAGAAGTTGAATAATCATTTGACGATGTTTTCGCCAGATATTTGCATGTTGTCGAAATATTTGTCTTTTTATAAATAAAACGACAAAGAAGAAAAATATTTGCTAGAACAGTCATTAATACTGGACAAATACCCTTAATAATCGATCGAAAGAAGTAACCAAATTCGAAATGAATATGAAAATGAAATATCTACATAATAACTTGTGACATCATTCGACTCGTTATCCATGTTAGATTAAATGTAAAGTGAGCAGTGATGTTTAGCAGAAATACTTGAATGACATCAATTTCCATACGGTCGATGCGTCATTTTATCTTACAATAAGAAAAGTAAAGAGGAAAAAAACAGTGCATGCCTTGCTTCTGCCATTTCAAGATAAAATCAATGTGACAGTTACTAAATTAAACTCGACAGGATACTTAACGTCGGAAATTAGTCACTCTTCGTTGATTTATTTCATTGTCTGTCATTGTCGAAGAATTGCACTAAATGAAATCAAGCAAATACTCGAGTAGACATTGTACATTTTCTGCTCATTTATCGGCATATTAAATCGAACATATTTTTTTTCCTTTGATATTCGAACTTACATAACATTCTTATGCATAAATTATTAATTATTCATACTGTCTATAAATTCATTTTCATAACGATTGCCATCGATTGATTCGATTATTACAAAACAGCCTTGAATGTTTGCTGCAGTTTAAAGGCTACCTTTCATTTTCATTTCTTTTTTTGAAATCATCTGTCCAATTTCGTTTGTTCAGGACGAAAGATTGAATATCAATGTAAATTGATATTGTTCAATGTAATACAGAAACCGAATAAATGCGATTACAACAGACATCTTTGACTAAATGAGGGATTCGAGCAAATAAAAATGAAGAAACGGATCATTGTCTTCACATTGGTTTGTTTGACATGCGATACGTTCGATAATAATGAGGTTTCATTGAGAATAATTTTTCTATTAAAAATCAGTTTCGAAGAGGCAGAAAAAAGTTTTTTTTTCATTTGATTTCGATGAATATCAAATTCAAGCAGTTTGCGCCGAGATTTATGCTCTCGGCTAAACAAATCAACATACACTTGTTCGTGTATTCGTTGATTTCATTAGTTCTTTCTTTTTACTTATGTTTGTATATATAACAAAATGACAAGTGTCCACTTTTCTCGCCTTACAAATATGGATATTTCAACATCAAACAAAGCCTGCATACATTTTAAAAATTTGTCACTCGAGCATAATAAATTGTGCGTTCGGTCTCCTTCCGAGCAGATAAATGTTAGTGCATGGATTTAATTGATGTTCTCTTCTTTCTTGCTCGTGAATTTTTTTTTCTTCTTCTTGATTAAGACGAGAGAGAAAAAAAACCGTCGAAAACACTTGAATTTTTAATCATTTTTTTCTTCTTCTTCAGGAAGCAATAAAATATTTCATTTGAATTATTGATTGGAAGAAGAAGAAAGAGTTTCTAAGACGTACATGAATAGAGACAGTCGGTATCAAGGTAAGGTTCTGAGAATAATTATCGAGTACGATTCATATTAATCATTTAATGTCAATGAGAGGAAACAAACGACAATCTAATATTGACAAATGAAACTTTTGTCGGACGAATAAACGGTCTTGATACTATTCGAATTGCGCCAAGTAAATAAACAGTTTACGTTTTTTAGGTTCGATAATCTTGTCAAGATTAGAGAATAGAACATCATACAATCTTAATTCACATTAAACCTTAAAAACAATGTCTGCTCTCGTATCCATGTAAAAGAGAACAAATTCGATTATAAAAGAGCAGAGAGAAACATATACTCGCTTATGTAATTACATACAAGCAAATATCGAGTAAACGATGCTGTTATACATGTAAAAAAAATGTCAATGAGTAAGTGTAGTAAAAATAGTTGAGAGAAAAAAGGTCTAATTTCATTTTTTTTCTACTATTGAAAAGGAAAATTTATTTATTTCCACTTGGATAAACAATTCTTTTCCTTTGATGAATCTGCTCAGAAGAAGAGAAAAAGAAACGGAACGAGAAAGAAAGAAATATTTGATCATTTCTTTTTCTCTTCTTGCTCAACTCGGAGAAAAGTGTTGTGCGCGCACACACACACACACACACACACATTGACTTTTCTTTTCTTTTGTTGATGATGCGTGCCGGGTGTCACATAAACGCATTCTTCTGCCTTTTTTCTTCTCTTTTGTTTAATTTTGCTGCATCAATTTCAGACATTTGATTTTGTCGTTCTTACTTTTGCGACAAGCCGCAATGGTGGATGGTCTATGCAATGTTGATTATGTTTGTTTTATTTCTTTATATTCAAACAACACATTGTCAATCAACAATAACAAATTGTACGTTTTTCAATCAATTCTATTCAAATTATTCAACTGTTAATAATCAATTTCAATTTCCTAATCAAACATCGATTATTCTCACGGCTCAATACGATTTATTCTCGACCGTTGGTAATCTTTCAAGATTTCAACTCGGTCTAATTTATCAATTCCCATCGATAGCTACTGATCTTGTTCCATTTCCAATTGTTTTCACTTGTTCACCGAATGTCGTATCGTGTCAATTAGAAACAATGGCAGGTACAACGTCTGTAACACGCTTAGGCGAACCCATAACTGTAAATCTAATTAATGTTAACTATACATCGGTAAATATTGATCAGAAAAGTTTATATTTACGGCAAGGACAGTATCAATTAAGTCGTTGTTTACTTGATAATGGACAATTAATTACAGATAATCAAACAATATTTAGCATACAAATTCAATATGAAAAGCCAGTTGGTAGGTGGTTTGTTTTTCTTATCGATCGGAGAGAAAAATAGTTTATTATTGTGAATTAAAACGTTTTTCAAACTAAGCTGCCCTCAGGGACGTAAAATACGAGAGTGTTTTCTAGTGAAATTTAATTGCATTTTCAGCTAAATCGATGATCTCTTCTCTAGCCGGATATTCGATAAAACTCTCATTTCCAATACATTAGTCATATTGATTGAATAGAAAGAAATACCTTTCATTCAAGCACGAATTCATTTCATTAGAAGAAAGAAAAAACCTTGAATAAGATGAAGAAAATGAAAGAAATCATTTTAATTCCACTTGAATTATTGATTGTTTAGGAACAAGTTGTACGCCATCGGTTGATACTTGTGGTTCGACGAGTCTTACGACTTGTTCGCCTGTATCATCGACATGTACGTGTCTTTCATCGGATTCTCTTGTTTCCTATTTGAATTCATCGTTTTGTGCTGATACACTCAATCGAAGTAATTGCTCGATATTTCCAACACGTTGCATATCGTGGTGTAATTCAACAACTAACGTTCTCTGTCAATGTCCCGATGGAACACTACGAAGTCTCAGGAATAATTACTATGTTTGTGAATTGCCTGTGAATTGGCCTAATTGTTCGAGTTCAGATCAAATACGTCGATGTCCATTGGGACAAATTTGTATTAATGAACAATGTACGAATGAAATCAGTACGAGTAGTACAACAGGAGGAGAAGGAGGAACAACAACATCAGCAGCAACAGATGCCAATGAATCATCTGAGTAAGATATAAATAAACAGAGAGAGAGAGAGAAAGAAATTAAATGAAATTTGTTTAGTTCAACTGATCAACGTCTTCGAATAGCACTTGGAGTGATCGCTGGTCTACTCGGTACATCTGTAATCGTACTTCTCGGAATCTTTTGTTGGTTACGCTCTCGACAAAAACAACGTCGAATAAACGCTGAAAAATCTTTGTCTCCTTCATCATCAGCAACATCATCTCTCTACATCGCTCCTATTCAACAGAAATATCCAACAGTCTATCATCTGCCTGTCGAAACGTCACCCCAACGAATGTCATCTATCTATCGAACGGATTCATTTCGTCAAGCTGTTCTCTCCGGACATAATCGAACGAATTTTGCTACAGAATATATTTCAACTCGACCGGATAGTCTACCTTATGTCAACGACGATAACTATTCTCCAGCATACAGTTCTTTCGACTCTGTTTTACCTTCTCAGCCAATACCAACTAATAATAATAATAATAATAATATCTATCAAGTTATTATGCGGTCAACGTCATCTTCTCCTTCGATTCTCACTCATGCTGTGTAATGAATTCGAACAGTGGAATCAATCAGTGTGCGCGTGTCATTCGCTTCTTCTTCTTCTTCTTCGTTTTTTTATATTATAAATAAATACTTTCTAGAACAGATAAGAGAAATCAACGAACTGCTTTACCTTCACTTGTTTCTTCACAAATGACAGGAGAAAAAAAAACCTGTTCTTTCGCCTTTTTTGCTCTACGATGTCAATATATTCATTAACAACTTGAAAGATATACTTTTGTTCGAGATTTTAAAATATCTATTCACGTAGTCTATTCATTGAAACATCTTCTCTTTGCTCATTAGCCTATCAAGTCACGCTTACATTTCGAACATAACGCATTTAAATAATAAAAAAAAAGAAAAATACGAAGGCGTTTTAACAGCGTTTCCTTTATCCTATATAAAATAATTTATGCTTTCAATTCTATTAACGACAATTTGCCAAGAAAACCATCACCATTCATTCATTCACTCATTTGTGTTCTACAAACAGTGCAAGATGTATTCGCATTTTATCTTGTTTCTATTACTCGTATCGACAATTGGCTTGATCAAGTAAAAATAAATTCATATACAGATTAATCAAATAATCATAAACTATATGAACTTTTCTAGTGCACGAACTTTCTATTCAATACATAGACAATATCCATTCAGTGACGACAACCAGGAATTTACTGTTGCCCATCCGAATCTGCGTCGATTGGAAAACCTTTTTGAATACTCAAAATTATGGAACGATGCACAAGATAACAGCACTCCATATGGAATAACTAAAAAACGTGCCAAAGCAATAATCAAAGGCGATCCACGGGAATTTATGGGATAAGAAAAACACACACAAAAACCTATATGTATATTTCCATCGTTTATGGTTAGACAAAAATCAAGTCAATGTGTTTTTTTTGTCATTGTCGAAAATCAATAAAATCCCTCTCGGTCAATTGAAATATCAGATGTCGCTCATTGTTGAATAATAATCCTCCAGAAGATTTAACTGAATTTTTGAGGGGCTTTTTTTGTCGTCGATTAAAAATTCGATAATTAAATAGATTCAAATGAATTGCGAATAATTTGTTCGATTTTGATCGACCAATAAAATCGATTTATCTCTCCTAGTGATAATCTCATCTTTTTTTTTTCATTTCTTTGTTTAACTTTTCGCAATGAAATCGATCTAGAACGAACGACGAAGCCTTTTCTCTCGCTTGATTATATTCGAATAAAACGAAACCTTAGAAAAACAAGATTTCAATTGATTATAGATTCACTAGTGAATATAAATTGATCATGCTCTTGCACAATAATACACTTTCAAATGCGGCATTTCTTGCTACACAAGAATCTCCAACAACAACAACAACATCAACATCAAGTGTCTATCCGCAAGTTAACTCTCAGCCGACGCCAACAACATTCTTTCAAGATTTAACATCATCGCCTTGGATTCAACAGCAATTTTTCGTACGTAGATTTTCGTCTCGTCGTTTTTTCCGATTGATTGATTGCTTTTTCCAGAAGATAAGATTCTATTGAACTCGCAGGTAACGTCGGTTTGTCTTTCTATCGTAGTGCTTCTTGTCTATCTTTGCTTGTTTGTTGTTTATTAACGACGTTTTCTTTCTCTTGCACCATTATTATCATACGAAAACCGAGATAGAGAGAGAGAGACATCCCGCCCCGGATATGTATGTGTGTGTTCGAACAAGCATATTTTTTTCCATTTGATTTAGTCGAATGAACTAGCAATCATCGCATGAATCCTAATCCGCCAAATTGAAGATAGTGTGACTATTTTCATGCATGTCGATTTTGTCTTTATCTCAAGAGCATGTAGTTATTTAGAAATTCTATGAATAAGGATGAATAATATGTATGCATGTATGTTATTCCTTTTTTTTTCTTCTTCTTCTATTCTTTCTTTTGTATGTGCATAACAAGAAAAAAAACACGAATCTGTGTCTAGCGGTCAAATGATCTGGCGAAAAAAAAACCAAATCACATACTATTGATTTATTAGCGATTAAATTGTTAACCTTGTTCAATGCGTTATTGTCACATACGAATCAATGTTTGCCTGAGATTTCGTGTATATATATACACACACATAGTATAGTTGAGTCTTTTTTGTATTGTTGTTTAATATTTAACTGTTTCGAATAAAACAAAACATGTGTCCCATGTGAGTTCATCACTTGGTAAAGAACGAAAAAAGGATCCCGATCACATATACAATTGGCTTTGTTAAAAAGAGAAAATGAGTGAACTATTGAAAGAGAGAGAGAGTTCTCTTGACGGGATGTAATGGATAAAGCTTCTTCTTCTTCTTTACTATTCATCAATCGCCAAAACAATAGATAGAACGCAACGACGAAAGAGAATGTAGGACAGAAGAGCGAAAGAGAGGGAGAAAAAAAAATCATATTTCATATCTTTTGATTACTACGTTGTCGTTTTTGCGTGTTCTCGTCGACGTTTGTTCTCATCACATGAATCCAATATAGAGAAGAAAAGAAAGAAAGAACGGGGGAAAAAAAAGGAGAAGAACAACAACAAAAAAAGAAAGAAGAGGATGTATCGTCGTTCTCATTAAACAAAAGAAGAGACCTACTAGTGTGTGATCATTCAATCGAACCAGGCTTTTCTTTCGCAAAAAAATTGTACATGAAATCAACAACAGTCTTCTCACTTACTTCGTTCGGCTAATCTCCTTTTCTCTCGTTCGATTACGTGCATAGTACATTCGTTGACAAAAAAGACACACACACACTAATCATATTTTCGTCGTATGTACATGTACGCACGCAATTGAATTTAATCGTGATGTTGTTAATTGTAAGTTTTTATCTTGAATCGAAAAACTCGAGGGAACAAAGGGAAATGACTTTGATCTTATTTGAATATTATCATTGTTCGAAATCAATTTCATTCTGTCGTTGTTTTTTTTTCATTCTCTCTCTCTCTCTCTCATCTAGAATCCGACAATGTTAGCAACAGCCACGCCAACAAACTCGTCAACAACACTTAGAAATAAGAATGATCTTATTGCATTTCATCATTTTCAACAACAACTCGACGCATCCGCATCGATTTCGGTAAATGAACTCGAAGGCATATGTTCAATCGAGTCTAGGAATTAAATCAAAGTGCTTCGATAAGAAGAAAAGGACGAGCAATGCTCGATGATTGATTGATTGATTCGAACAGTTGGATCTTGAGAAAGCATCTGCTCAAATAAATATCGATGTTCGGCAATTAGTGTTTGGTCAGCTATTGATTTTATCCGTTTGTCTTTTGTTCTATTTACCTTGAGATCGACCGGAAGAAAGAAAAATGAATAATGCAACGGAAGTCATCGTCTTGTTGCATTAGAATTCGTTTGATGAAATCGATTCGATTTTCTTTGAAAAATGTCTAAATATTGAGACTAATATATCGATTTCGTTTGACTAGCAAAACGAGTTCTGTCTGATCGACACTTGATTATGCGTTGCTCATCTTTACTCAAGATGAGATCGACGAGAAAATGATAGAAGCATTTCTCTTTGCCTTTTTTCTTTCTTTCTTTCTTTCTTTCTTCTCGTCTGCTTTTCTCCTCCTAACAGTTGTTTGTATTCGTTCTCTTTACCATTTAATGAACGAGACAACTGACCGAATTCTATTTTCCGTTCTTCCTAGTCTATGTCTGTATGCGATTTCTATCAATGGCACTACTCTTCTTTTCCTTCTTCTTTTTTCTTCTCTCTCTCTCTCTCTCGACTCATATTGATCTCAGTTCGGTGCTATGCTGTATTCTTATTTATCATCGAATGTAAGTTTTCCTTAGCTAGAGAGAATTTCTTCTTTTTTTTCTTGGAAAATGTCAAATTAAGTACGAAAGATCAACTTTCCGGAAACATAGAAAAATTAGAATGTTAATAAATAATCTTTGAAGCAAGAAAATATCGAAGATAATTCATTGAAATCATGTGTGTATGTGTTTCTTTTTTTTCTTCTTCTTGGAATGCATAGAATTTAATGCCAACATTATTAACAAGTCAAACAGCAGCCACATCAACGTCGAACACAACTGGATCGTCAATGTTAATCAATGCAACTGATTCTAGTCAATCTACGAATAAAATCTCGAGTCTTGTTGTTGATTCAACATCGTCGAATGATCACGATTCGACATCAATGACGAACAGTAATAATCTCGCACAACCAGCCTCTCCAACTGAAAACGTATAGGCCAATTAATTATTTATGAAAAGCTTTTAATTACCATTTCTTTTTGTGCTTCAAAAGGGCCAATCGAACTCACCTCAATCAACAAGTACGATAACTCCAAGTGGCTCATCATCGTCATCGTCATCGACCAGCGCACAAAAACGATTACATGTATCGAATATACCGTTTCGTTTTCGAGACGATGATTTGAAAGCGATGTTCGAAGTAAATATTTTTGTTTTGTTCGAATGAATTCTATTTGTTTTTTGTTTTGTAGCAATTCGGAGAAATTGTCGATACGGAAATCATTTTCAATGAACGTGGATCGAAAGTATGTGTTTTGCATTTTTATTATTTTGTTTTTGAGAAAATCTTCTTTTTTTTTTTCTTAGGGCTTTGGTTTTGTTACATTTGCTTCCAGTGATGATGCTGATATTGCTCGTGAAAAACTTCACGGTGCAATTATCGAAGGCCGTAAAATCGAGGTAGAGAAAGGGCGAATTTCTTTCGATTTTGTTATTTCATTTCCCAAAACGAACAGACAAAATTCCATATCGAAGACTACCATCTGTCTTCTTCTAGTTGATCAACGCGAAAACTTAGGAGGTAGAAACAAACAAAAAACTCATCTAAAGTGTTTCAAGAAACAACTGTTTGTTTCATTTTTTTAATATTTTGCATGCCTGTTCGTGGCTGCTTGTCTCGTCTCGATTGTTTTTCTTTTTTCATTTGAATTAATTAGCAAACGACTAAGATAGAACGACTAAACGAGCATGAACGATATTGGTTCTCAGTTTTCAATTGTTGTTGTTGTATTTCTTGACCCTAGTCGAAATCAAACTA
>ERZ781398.2543-NODE-2543-length-15315-cov-4.212713_pt1 | contig 15315 bp, 20 predicted proteins | sample MGYA00433077_ERZ781398 | MGnify/ENA primary metagenome ERZ781398 (study PRJEB29847, sample SAMN06458254) | wastewater metagenome | isolation source: Wastewater bioreactor | place: South Africa: Cape Town | study: EMG produced TPA metagenomics assembly of the... | reverse complement strand
AACATCAATCGAAACGTTCCGATAGTATCAGTAGTAGTAGCAGCAGCAACAGTTCAAGTGAAACTGTGATTACAACAGGTGTTCATATGGAACAAATTCGACGATTGACAAATCAAATTGAAAACCTCAAAAAAGATCAGTCCGATCAAATCGAAAAGTTTGAGTACGAAAAACAAGAACTCAATACGATCGTCGAACAATTACGTGAAGATGTCAAAGATCTCGATCAAACGAAACAATTGTACATCGGTAAATGCATAGTTGTAGTGATTTATTCATCTCATTGTTTTTTTTAATTAGATATTTGTCAAGAAAAAAATTCAATTGAAGATAATTTCCGACGAAAAATCGATGAACTCTATCAAACATTCGAACAGAAATCAAACGAACATCAACAAGATACTGACAAACTCAAAATTAAATATCAAAAACAAATCAATGAACTAAACAACGAACTCGATCGACTTCGAACCAACGGTATTTCTTGTTTTTTCATTTCAATTCTCATTGATTTCAATTCGTTTTCTAGAAGATACAAAAAATCGTTTGATCTACACAGAAAATGAATTCGAACAATTGAAACATGATTATTTCACTCTCAATACGAAATATTCAGATTTACTCAAGAGTTACGCGACGCTTGAAAGTCAAAATGAAACCATTGTTCAATCATTCGAACAAATTCAACATGAAAAAGTTCTTCTCATCGAAAATCACAACGAACAAATTCAATCATCTCAAGCGCGTTTAAATCATTTCGATAATCTTCTCATACAATACGAAGATTATCGACATAAACTTGAAAATAATCTCACAAAATTACTCGAACAACGTGATGCATATAAACTAGAACTAAAACAAGCTAAAGAACGTCTTCTCGAACAGCAAACCAAAGTCAATCAAGATCAAATTCAATCGTTGGACAGCGAAAAACGACTCGAAGAAGCCAATCGTGCTCTTGCCTTAGCCGATGCTCATTTAAAAGAAGAAATCGATAAAATAAAAGTCAATCTCGAACAAGAATATCAACGTCGATATGAACGAGAAAAGAAACAATATCAACAAGAAATCGAAGATGTTAAACAAATGTATCGAACGGAAATCGAACGTTTATATCGTAATTGTGTTTCTTTCTTTTGAAATTTTGAATTGAAATCGAATTTGTTCAGATGAAAATCTTGATCTAACTCAACATCAATCGAAACTCAACGATGCTCATCAAAAACAAATGCAAATTCTCAAAAAAGATCTCGATCATGGCTATCAGCATGTCATTCAAGAATTCGAATGCGAACAAACACGTTTACAAACACGATACGATCAACTGAAACAACAACTAAACGAAGCCGAACAAACTATTGAACAGCTGAAATTAAGTTTAAATCAATTGAAACTCAATCAGCATACAGAAATCCAGACGAATAAGAATGAGATTCGAAATCTTCAAAAAGATAATCTACAAAATCGTCTGGAAAATCTTGTTCAACTACTCGAACAATCCAACGAAGCGTACGAATCTTTTCTTTTTTTAAATTAACAAATCAAACTTTCGTTTTCAGTTTAAATCAAGAACGAACAAATCACAAGAAACAAGTTCAAGAATACGAACAAACAATCGATTCTTTACGAAAGAAAATCAATGATCTAACCGTACGACCAACGAATGGTTCATCAACACTTCCATCAAGAGTATATTGATATTTGAGCTTTTGTTGATTTAATCGAAAATTTCATTTAGACAACGAACAAAACAGCTAATTATGTAACAACGTTTGATAAACTACGAGGTAACAAACCTGTCCAACGACAGGCGACTCTTCTAGCGAGGTAGACAGACAGATATGTCATCACGAGCTGCTTGTTTTGTTTTTATGCTTTTGTTGTTGATTCGAATAATGAATCGAGATGAAACTTGATTTTAGAATTGTTTACTACTGAAATGATTGCTCTTTTACGCTTGACATGTAAAATGATTTTCGATGTTCATCATCGAGGTAATTTGCTTTGAAAGAACACGAAAGTATATTTGGATTTTATTTGGTAGCTTCGATTGCCCATTACATGGAGAATCTCGATATCGAAATGAGAAAACAAATTCAAAGTGAATTAATTCGAAGTCGCAATTCAATGATAAAAGAAATTCGTCGAGAAATATTCGATAAAATGACTCGAGCATTGAAAAGTCAAGGAATGTAAGACTTCGAACAATTTGATTTTTTGAGAAGAAAAAGCTTTTTCTTTTTAAAAATCAGACCGGACAAAACGATTGATATGCAAATATTCGAACTCGATCATCTCCTCTCACAAATGGTTCAAGATTGTCTCGATTCTCTCGCGTTATCACATTCGAAATCTTTAAATTCTTCGACATTATCACTTCAAATTACGCCTCAACATCAACAACTTCACACTGCTTCTTCGGGACCATCATCATCATCATCGTCGAGAAAATCCATTGAGTTTCTTTACGTCACTCCAGCCGCCAATAAAAAGCAAGCGCCTATCGCTCCACATTGTCAGTCAACAATTGACAATAGTCGTCGACCAAAATCCGCTTCACACGTTGTTTTTATCAATCAAAAACTTTCATCATCATCATCATTTATCTCGCCTAAAACGACCGAATGTTCGAACAATTCAACTGATTGTTCATCTCGAAAGTTTCATCGTAGTGAAAACAATCTCATGATCGCCAATGATCAACATTCCGATGATAATGATAATACATTAGTTCAACAAGATGATAATGATGATGATTCATCGAATGTGCATTATGCCACAACAAAAATTATTCAACATAAACAAGATGATACTACCGAGGAAGAATTAACATGGCCTCAGCCAACTGTAACAACGTCAAATGGCATAAGAAAATTCGTTCGAAATAGTTTGAAACTCTTCATTTCGCCGGCACATCAACAGAGAAAAACTTCGAAATGATCTTTGATTCATTGATTTGCTTCTTCGATGATAGTTTTTTTTATTTTACCGGTTCATGTTTAATTTGTTTTGTCACGAGAAAAAAAACATAATCGTTTGTAAATCCTTTTGCCTTTTTTTGTTCTTCTTTGAATCGGATTGAAATGACAGATGAATAATACATTAAAAAGATCAATCGATTAGCTCTTCTAATCTCTCCATTAAGTTCAATATTTCATTATTCTCGTGAGACAGCAGTTCTTTTAATTACCCAATGGTCTTAGCAGCAAACAAAGTCGAGCAATTTCATTGATAACAACATCAATTATTTATTTCATGATTACGAAAAAAAGAGGAAGAAGAAAAAACGAAATGGATGAGTGGTTTTGGTTTTGTTTTAAAAGAGACAAAAAAGGAGAAGAGAAAAAAAACGGCGAACATTTTCTAGTGAAAGAAAAACAACAGAAACAAAAAAATTAACCTACAGAAATAATGTTCTTCTCTATCTGTTTCTATTATTCCGAGTGAACTTTTTTCGTTGGCGGTTTTAAAACATAATTGACTACGAATAAATGAAGAAACAAGAGAAAATAAATAGCATACATAACAAACGACCAAAATATATTCGAATAAGCAACATTACAATGTGTTCCTGCTTCTTTATAAACATAAGCTTTATAATTAACAAAACAACCGACAACCATTTGAGATAATTGACAAACAGTTACTGTTATTTGAACCCATTTTGGAATCGAAAATTTCATTGCTCGAAATGCGTAATATGCATACATGAGTGCTAGATAAAGAAAAGAAATGTTCAATAGTTCATCGAACGGAAGTCTTACCATGAACACTGTAGTTCATAAAGACAAACCATCGGCCACTGGCTGTCCAATCGTGATAACTGTACCAACTGTAGATAAGCACTGTAGCGTGGTGAAACCAATGGAGAAACATGAGTTTTTGTTTACGTAAAACAATGAATAGTGTATCGATCAATTCTGGAACTTTGGAAATACAGAAAATTGTTATCCTAACAGAAAATCTCGATATTTTTTTTATTATTTTAAAATTTTCACAAACCAATAGCCTGTTATGCCATGAATATTTGATCGATCACAAATTGTAAACTGCAAGCCTTCTGTCGTTAAACTATAGATCATTTCCGGCACACAACGCAACATTCCTAATAGACTAAACAAGGCCAAGCCGATATTCCAGAGTGTTAACGGCAGTCGAGCTTCAAATCTCTCGCGTGATTTCATTAATTTTTGTCCAAAGAAAATCAGAACAACATAAATAAATGCATAGATAAAACTCAACCACCACCATTTGTTCATCCAGTTATAAATATCTTGTGCATAATTTCGATCGAAAAATTTCAATTCAAATTCGAATACAAGCGGATGTGCGAGACCATTGGGATCGACAACCCATGGTCTTACGTGAAGTTGTTTCGGATTGAAATATTCTTTCAGAAAACTGTTATTTGCCATCGATTGCACGAATTCCATAGCTAGAAGAAAAAGAATGCGGAAGTCAAATCGTGTTATATCTGTATAACGACTTTTCTCTTTCTTCGAACTAGTTAAATGAAAAAAAATAATAAAGTCCAACTATCGGCCTCAAATCTCATTCATGTGAAACGACCGAGTCTACGCCTGTATACTCGCACAAACGTCGATGAATACGGTGAGTTCGATCGACAAAAATAGTGAGTAATGTCGCGTATCGCATTCGAGACAATTTCTCTCTCTTTTTAAACGTAATGAAGGCATGTGCATATGCATGTTTGACGAAGAGAAAAAGAAAACGAGACAGAACGATAGACCAAGAGCGAGAGAGACACACAGAGAAATGTCCTTATTAAATATGTATTACGATATACAAATCAAATTCCAACGAGTTATTTCACCGATAGAATAGAAAAAAAGTAAAGAAATAATTAATCACTACTGGTTCCTTCGCTTTTTTTTATTATTATTATTGAAAGTCTTTTCAAACATACGGCATACGCATTGGACGGAAATAAGAGTACTTTAAAAAAAAGAAAAAAAAACGAGTAACTAGCATAGTTACAAAAAAAAAGAAAACGAAGAAAAAAAACGAGACATTCTACAACACAATTTAAAATCCATTGTCAGATTAATTAATCCATATGAACAGCTTTTACTAATTGTTGATCATTAGCTGGTCGATGACCGTAGAGTTGAATATACTGTTCGAGTTCTTGTTGAAGAAAAGCAATACGTTGTTGAAGATAGACAACTTGTTGTTTCAATGAATGAATCGTATTTTCTAAATCAATTCGAACATCATTTGCTAATAGACCTTTGAGATTATTTTCGTAGGTGAAACGACATTGAAGTAATTCCTGTTTATGTTGATCATTTAAAAACGTCAGTTTACGTTCGAGTTGTTCTTTTTTATTGGTTAATGTGCTGAAATTCTTCTCGAGATTTTTCATGCAGATATCAAATTGCTAAATAAATCGACGAGGTTTCTTTTTCTATTTGCAGACAAAGCAAAACAAAATACATACGGCTTTAATTTCGTTTTTCTCCTGAAGACATTGCTCATTGATGGTTGCACATTGTTTTTCATAGAAAACTTTCGTTTTATTTTGTTCATCTTTGAGAACTTGGATCATTTTTTGTTGATCATTTATGATCGATTGTTGTTTAGCATTTCGTTCTTCGAAATCATCTGTGAAAAACGAAACAAAACATAAATATTGATTTGATCAAGTTCAAAATCCAACCTTCGATCGATTTCAATTGTTCATGAGTTTTCGAAACTAACATTTCAATTCGTTTTTCATATTCGTCCGTCTTTTGTGTATATTGTTTTTCGATTTTACGAATAAATTGTTCGTATTCATTGATTAACTAAAAGACAAGATTGAGTTTGTGGCTTTTGTTTTGAAATGTAAAACTTTTTGTTTTTCATTTTCATGAGCGAGTTTCTTTTCGACGGATAATTTATCGATTTGTTGGAGTTCATATTTGGTTTTTTCTTCGTATTTTTCAAGAGATTGTTCGTATTTACGTTTGATTTCTTCGAGATCTTTGGTATGATGAGCTCGAAGTTTCTCTTCGCTTCTAATTTAAAAAAAAATAATTAACTTTCTTTGTTTTTCAAAACGAACTGTTCTTTTGCTTGGTCATATTCGATTTTGAGTTTGTCATAAACTTTAGTATGATCTCGATTTAAATTCTCGATTAATTGCTGTTCATTGAGTCGTGTTTTATCATTAATTTCCTGAATTTTCTCTTGAAATTTCTTTTCCAAATCATTTTTAATCTGTACAAAAGCTCGTTCACTTTTCTCGATGAGATCTCGTTGTTGAACACACGTTTCACTAAATTGTTTGAGTTCGTGATTTTTCTGTTTCAAATCTTGTTGAAATTGTTCATTTTGTTGTGTTAATTGATGACATTTTTCATTCATTTGTTTGTATTCTTGTTTTAACAATTGTATTTTCTTTTCATAATCACTTTCACATTGTTGAATATTGCTTTGATAGGTCGATTGTTGATCGGCAAGTTTTTGTTCGAATAGCTTTTGCATGTCGTAGAACTTTTCGGTTATATGAGCAAGTTGTTTTTCTAGTTCATCGATTGTTTTTGTTGCTTTTGTTTTAGTCAGATCGTTTTCCTTTCGTAATAAATCAACACCCGATTCCGAACGAAGTCGAAGAGATTTCAATTCGTTTTCATAACGTTGAATTTGATCGGCATGATCACGTTCAGTATGACGAGATTTATTCATGATTTCTTGGAGCTGAAATAGATTCGTTGAGATGAGCAAGTCGAAATTCGTTTTTACCTGTAATTGAAATTGTTCATTCGATTTGATCAATGAAGTTTTTTCGTCGTCGAGCTTTTGTTTGGCTTGTTGAAGACGTTCGACATTCGAACGAAGATCGACCATTCGTTTTTCCATTTCGGTGATTGTCGAATCGTGTGTCGACTGTTGAGATTTGTAATCAGTTTCCATTTTTTTTAAACGCTGAAAGAGTCTTTTGAGATGAAAAAAAAAACGACAATAGCTGTGCTTTACTTGATTCGTTTCATCGAGAAGATCTTGATACATTCGAGAATGTTGTCGGCGAATTTCTTGTTTTTCATTTTCGTGAAATGATTTTAATTCATGAACTTTTCGTTCCATTTCCGTTTGTAATTCTTTGATACTTTCTTGAATTGTTAACTGAAAACGAAAATAAGAAACTATATCAATCGATTCAATTGAATTTTCTACTTGTTCAGCTTTCGTCTGTTGTTTGTAATGTTCAAATTCGAATTTCACTCGTTTATTCTCGTCATTTAACTGTTCTAAAATCATTTCCAATTGTTTATTTCCATCTTCGACTGCGTGCAATTTCGATTCATAACGAACTTTCAATGTTTCTAATTCATGAGCTTTCGATTCGTTCATTCGTTGAACAGTTGAATCGTATTCTTTCTGCCAAATCAAACGATGTTCACGAAGACGTGTTTCGAATTGCCGAACGAATGCGTCGATATCGTTTGTCGATGAACGTGTCACCGAATTCGAACGTCGGCTTTGAGGCATTGGCGGTAAGCCAAAATCATTTGACGCAATTGGGTTTGTCAAATCATGAGCTGAAGACGATCGATAGGGTTGATTTGTTGAGGTCAATGATGATGATGCCGAGAGAATACGTTGAAGAGATTTTAATCCATTGGATTTGTGATCATCGTCGAAACTTTCGGATTTTTGTAGAGTTGCTGGTGGTTGTTCATCGAGAAGAAATAAACTTTCTTCTTGCTCAGCAATTGGAAACGAACTCATTGAATTGTTCAAATGTAAAGCGAATAAACGCACAAGAAAAAAAAACGAACCGAACACTTGAACGATCGAATAATAAAATGATGAAGAATTGAAGACGGACAGATGCAATGTACAAGTAACCGCACGTTCACATCGGAGGATTGAATAAACAATCAGAAACAGGCAAACGGAGAATTCTTTCATAGATGGCAGACATTGATGTTCAAGTCGATTTTACCTGTCAAAAGAAAAAGTCGACAGGCCCAAAAGAACAACTTTCATCTTTTCTTTTTTTATTCCTATAGCAACTCCGGATCTGCACCGATTCCCGATGTTTTTCATACTTATCAAAAAATGTGTCGAACAATCATCCCTCCCCTAGCAACAAACGCACCTTGCATTTCAGATATCATCTCATCGAAATATTTTCAATTTGAACTCTAGTCTTTATTGCATCTATAATAAGACACTGTTAAGTATCTATCGAAAAGGAAAATGAAATTCAATAGAAAAAAAAATTATCTCTAATGGAATTAGGACAACTTAGTTACATATTCCTTCTTTTTCGCTCTATGTTGGTTGAATTGAAATTCATGTATGCATTTATTTTTTCTTTCTTTTTTTGTCTCCGGATCTCCAACTGTGATTATATTGACTTATGATAGCACTATGTTTCGTGTATCGCCATCAACACTACACATAAATAACAACAATAATAATAATAGTAAAAAAGAAAGTAAGAAACTTCAAATCGATCTGTTGCTAGATGAATTTCATTTATCAAATGTTTCTTTTCTTTCTCTTTCTTTTTCTGTTCTTCATTTTTCTTTTCTTTTTTTCTCAATTTACTATCATAAGATCGATGAAAAACAACTCAGTACAAAAATATATTGACAAAACTCTTGAATAGAAATTTTGATTTTTGTTTTTTTCTTTTTATTTTGTTCTTTGGTCTTCTATTTAAGTAAGTAAAATCTTGTTATTGTTCTTTCATTTGATTTGAATTCACTCAGTTGAAGCCGTAGAATTTAGATTGAATAAACAGATCAATTAATGCCCACACGACCATTATCAGCTGGCAAGAAAGGCGGAACAAAAGATGCAGGAAAAAAAGGAAAGAAAAAATCAGCGAAATCAGGTGCTATCGATCCTCATCAAGAACAAATCGATAATTTAGTTCGTGAACGAGAAGCCATTCGTTCGAAATTAAATCTTGTCTGTTCGAAAATCATGGAAAACGTGAATATGGATGATTATCAAAATGAAATCGATTTAACTAAACAACAACCATCGGACGTTTCGATTGATCATCTTTCGACGATGATCGATCAAATCTGTTACTATCGAGTTGCATTTTTAAATCTTTTTCAAGAAGTTGACGATAGTCGACACGTGCCGATACAACGTAAAATCACTCAATTGTCTGTTGACGAACCGGATATGTTTCGAAAACGTTTATCGGCTGATCAACGACTCACTTTTGTGACACGAGAACGAGATCTTTGGAAAGAAAATGCTCAATTTTTACAGATTATGTACGCAACTATCGGTAGGAGAAATTAGAACCAAAAAAATGTAAATCTCCGATTTTGAATATTTTTAGTTGATCAGTTAGAAATGGATGTTTTCAAAAAGCCAAGTACGAAAGCTGAAGATATTCTTCGTAATCATCGACTTAATCTCGAAGATGTTAGTTTGATCTTTTCTGCACCAACAATTCGCTCGAGTAGAAAAGACAAATTTTGCTTTTTCTTTCTCAAAAATACGACAAAGTCCGTTTATTTTAGTTAATGATGCACAAAAAGTACGTGCAAAGAAAAATCTCGATACCGTTCTCAATGATCTTCGTGATCAACACGCATTTTTCGATCTTGAACAAACACAAAAACAAGAAATTCATGATAATTCCGATCTATCAACAAGTGAATATCCATTGAAATCACAACTATCATCAAGTCGTGGTAGTACAAGTGAAAAACGCGCACATCCACCCGCATCATCTGTTCGACGAAGTGTTTCATTCGCTGACGAAGTTAATATTCTCAATGATTACGACGAAACTGATCTTTCACAGCAACAACAACAGCTCATAACAATCGAACAAGAGCAACAACAACAACAACAACAATCGTATGACGAGGATCTCGCAGCATCACCATTCGTTCATTCATCGTCATTCATCATTTCAAGTCAAGAAATCAATGAAGAAAAATATCCTGACAGTGATTATTATTCATTATCATCAACATCACCAGTACATCATCCATCAACAACAGTACAATATGAATATTCACAGCCGATTAAATCGAGCCTTCCAAGTAAATACCGTCTTCCATTAGCCAACGAAATTTTAGTCAATAAAATGGACTCAAATTTACGTATGTTAATCATCAAAGAATTGAGCAAAAACGGTCATACCGAACGGCCACTCTCACGAATGAGTAAATTAAATGCTCAACATTCGAATTCACGTCTTCAGTCAGCTCGATTCAGTTCGCCTACTCAATCACCTGAATGGGTTGAACTGGCACGTTTAATCGGCATTGATGAAGACGAAATCGATCATTGGCTATCGCAAAATCTTCAATATCCAGCCGGTCGAGTTATATCAGCTTGGTGTAATTACGCATCACCACCGCCGACAGTTGCTGAATTTCATTCGATACTTTCATCGAACGAACTAAATCGTCCGGATCTCGCTCGTTACATTGAAACGATGTATACTATTGAACAATAATAAACACCAAAAGAAAGACAATTTCTCTTCTTCTTCGTTTTTTTTTTATTATTTTTTATGTAAAAACATTGGCAACAAATGATTGTTTTGAAGGATTGAAAAACGAATTTTTCTTTGAATTCATATAAACTGTACAATCCGAATTATGTCGACGATGAAGAAAATATTGACGACTTTGCATAGGAAATATCCAACACATATGACTGAGAATACTCGCTGTTAAAACTTGAACAATTACATACACTAGAAATCAAATTCATTTTTATTCGTTGTTGTTGTTCGTTCGATTTACTTGTCATTATTATTGCACAATTTGATCGATGTTGTCCATGTAAAGGTATACACGGCATGAAATCACCGAAACCAATTAAATGATTCGTTGTTATAAGAAAATATGTCAACTGAATGAACGACCATTGAGGAGCGTATTTATAATAAATGAATAATGTTGGGATAAGCACAAAAATAAAACAAATTGATAATAAAACAAAGAGAAATGCAACAGAAAAACTTCGTTGTTTTGTCGAATATAACATTATGTATCGACTGACAGCAACTCGGCCAATAAGATTATAAATAATTGGTATTAACAATCGATGTAAAATCTGTTGTAATACTAATGCCATGATTAAACCAAATGTTGTATAAAATATACAGACAGTTCTTCCATAGGATGTCATTAATGTTGTTGAACCATAGCCTATTCATTCATTTTCGAAGTGTTTGTTTTTGTCGTTCTGAAATTTAGTTTTTCTTACCAACAGTTGTTAACAAAGTCGTAGCAAAAAATAAGCCTTGTCCGAACGTCCATTTCGTTCGATTAACATTCGAAACTGATGACCATAGACCCGTATGTGATTTATCAAGAAAATAATCGACATAGGAATATAAATCGTGTTCTAAATGAATTCGATACGAGATTATTGACTTTTTTTTTCTTTGATATTTCAAATCTACCTTTCAAACATTTTCGATTCCGTTGAATAAACTGTCGAATTTGATTGTTTACATTAATGTGCTGTTTTTTCTCTTCGAGATAATTTAATTCATAGAAAATCCAAGCTCCAAAAAAGAGATAGAAAAAATAACCAAAGATGAAATATGATAATTTTATCATAATCTACAACATAAGAACGACATAGATTATTTTCGAAATAAGTAGTAAGAATATATTAAAAAAAAGAAAGACAGAAATATTTTCATTCGCAATAAATACAAAAGTATGAATAAGACTACGCTGAGATGAAATCCGGAGTATGATTGATATCATCATGTTCTTCGGTTTGCCGACGAGATGATTGATTTACAGTTGTGTTTTGCGTTCCATAGGAATGCATCGATGATGTTCGTGACAACCAAGGTAAACCCGATGATTCCGGATTTATTAAACGTTCGTGTTCGTTTTCGACTTCTTTTTCATTGAGAAAATATTGAATTAAATGAAGTTCAGGCATTTGAGAGACCATCGCAACAAGTAACATCATGATCGTCACACCGACGAGGAGATAAACTGTAAAATAAATCGAAGATTTGAAAAAGAAAGGCGTTATTATTATTTTTTTTTGCTGCTTTTACTTGTCAAACAAACTTTATAGAAAAGTCGATTTCGTTGTGTAGGCGAATCGCCGGCAACAAGATCACCGAGACCAATAGTTGTTAACGAAATGAAACAAAAATAAAATGAATCCACAAATGTCCAATCGTCTTCGATATAAGTAAACACCACTGATGGTATAATAAATAGAAACATGACGGAAAAAAGAATGACTAAGAACAAATGAATAAAACGTATTTTCGAGTCGGATCGACGATCGATCGCTACACGACGACGAAACCACAGATAAGTATTGTTTAAAAGTATGAGCAATTTACGGACAATTATCGAAAGTAATAATAATGTCATGGGCACACCGATAATCGCATAGACAATGCAAATAGTTCGACCAATATCTATCGCAAAACACTCTCAATCCAACATTGATTTACAATTGAAAACTCGTTCGTTTACCTGACAAAGGACTTACATGCCCGTAACTGTTTTGAAGAAGAGAAATTCGAAATATTTCTTAACAACAAGACTTGAATTTTACCCGATTGTTGTCACAACAGTTACGGCAAAGAAGAACGATTGAGCAAATGACCAATTATCCACTCTATTAGAAGAATTCATTCGTCATGCAAATTCAATTCAAACGAAAGTCTTACGTCGTGAAATTCGTTCGTGCATCGACACCATGTTTATTAGCATCGAGTAATGACACAATAAATGATTCGAAATCCGCTTCTAGATAAAGCAAAACTAGATTCGAATTCGTCGTTGAACGAGCAAACCTTTGACACAAGAATATTTCTGAAGGAAATCTTTTCGTGTTTTCGACATTTCATCGATGATGAGTTGTTCGGCTGGCCGTTCAATCGACGAAAATAATTGAGCACCAAGAAACAAATAAATTACGAATGTGACAATAAAAATAACTAAATTTATCTTCGTTGTATGACGATCTAACATGATTTTTTTCTATTTTTGTACAACAAATGAAAATCAATCTGCAAAATACAGTTTATTTTGAGTTTTTTGTTTTGTTTTCTCTTCTTGTGCGTTTCTTTTTTTTTATTTCTTTCAATGAACAACGAATTAACAAGCAAAAAAAAACGTCAATTTATTGTTCACGCATATCTCGTAAACGACGAACAGCTGAACGAACGGCGGCAGCAGTCGATGTTGAATAAACATAAGCACCACCGGCGACTGTCTTTTGACATGAACGACATTTCCAAATGCCGACACATGATCGTTTCATATTGTCTTTACCGCAGAACGAACATGTGTATTTCGAATGTTGAGTTACTTCCATTTTTTTAACCATTTTACGTAAGGAAGCACCATAACTAAACGAAATAAGTTCGAGTTTGAAGAAAGAACTGCGAATTCGAATGAAGATTTTTACCGTGTGCCGTATTTACCGACAATACCAACTTTTTTGGTTCGTTTGGCCATTGAATATTATTTTATTTTGCTCAACGAAATTCGATCTGAAAGAAGAAAAACAACAAAAATATTAGTTGACATTCAATCGATATAAACAAAATTCGAAAGAGAGACTCCTCTGAAAGTGGCGACGAAGAAAACGATATTTTCATCTGAACCACCACCATTATCTGTTCTTTCGAGAGGTTTTTAGATAGAGGACAGACTATGTATTTTTCTTCTTTTCTGTTCACAATTTAAATTACGAGTGAAATGTATTTGTTGCTTATTTTATCTCGATCGACATATTATTTATTTATTCAAATCGAATTTTTATTGGTCAACATCGATTCCAATGTATACCATTATGGATTGGCGACTAATTTCCCGATCCGACATGTACTATCGATGACATCAGAGACAAAACTCGAAAAATTCTTGACAATATTTAAGAGATATTATCAGAAGTACTGGCGTATTGCTCTTTGATCACTGAAAAATAGTGAACAAAGTCATATCGAGTATTATTATGAACCGATCATATGACATAAAGAGAAAAAATAATGACAAACTAATTAAATAACAAACGTTATATAACGTGAAAAGTTGCGATTTTTAATTAGGCAACGTTTTTTTATCATTGGATATCCAATCTTGTCGAGACTGAAATATGATTATCCTGCTCATTGTTCTTGTGAGCTATCTATTGGCGACAGCTTTCCCACGCTTTCTGTTTTTTTTTAAATGCCTGACAACAAGGCCTTTCAAATCGCACGCTTGTTTTAGAATTCTATTCATAGAAAAATATCGAACCAATCCGATACATTCATAAAAACTATGAATCATTTCGATGATTGATTTTATGTTTTTTTTTCAGCATATTTTTTTTATTGCTTTACGAAATGGCTGTTGATCCCGTCGGAAAATGTTTGCTTTTTATCATGGTTAGTAGAAATCGCACAAAAACGATATCAGCTTTTTTCTTGTTCATCGAAATACTTTCTAGGCTATTCTCTTGCCACCAGTCGCCGTCTATCTTGCTCGTGATAAAGTTTGTTCATGCATGGTTTCGTTAAACATACTGCTAACTCTTCTCGGATGGATTCCTGGTTAGTATTGATTTATTCGATGAAACTATCGAATAATTAGGATTATTCTTTCTAGGTGTAATTCATGCATTTGTTGTTATTTGTTGTTGTTCACGATATCAACACGAATAGATCGTTCTTATTCCAGCTGAAAATCATTTCTCGGTTTTTATCTTTTTTTGTCTCATTTTAAATAAACAATAAACCAGCGATTCTCGTTTTCTTTCCTTTGATTGCATAACAGTCGAAATAGGTTCGATAATGTTACGGTTGACTTGTTCGTTTCTTTCGTTTGTTACGTGCACGTTGTTCATTCATCGAACACACACATTTGAGCAAAATGATTCCAATGTTGCCCGTATGCGATCCACGTCCGATGTGTATGCCTATGAATCCTTGTATGATGGGAATGGCGCCGGCTATGGTACCTATGGTACCGATGGCAGGAGCTCCGATGATGTGCTCACCGAATATGATGTCAATGACATCGATGATGAGTGAATACGATGCACAACTCTACGGTCGATTTCGACATGTTGAAAAACAATATCCACAATATCGTCATGCGCCATTTGACTGGTATCGACCACCGAAAAATCGTCATGACATTATTCACGAAGATGCAGCTGTTGTTACGCTTGACGGACCTGTACCAATCGGAGATTTCTATCGTCATTATATATATGGTGATTATTTCGATGATGATGACGATGGTTATGATGATTATTATGACGATGAATATGAATATGATGATGATGGCTCGGATTCCTTTGAATCGGGAAGATATGACGATAGATTCGGACCGTCAT
>ERZ781398.2541-NODE-2541-length-15317-cov-4.447255_pt1 | contig 15317 bp, 12 predicted proteins | sample MGYA00433077_ERZ781398 | MGnify/ENA primary metagenome ERZ781398 (study PRJEB29847, sample SAMN06458254) | wastewater metagenome | isolation source: Wastewater bioreactor | place: South Africa: Cape Town | study: EMG produced TPA metagenomics assembly of the... | reverse complement strand
TCAATCAAATTGTACCATTATTTATCATAATAACGGGTACATTCGGTCATATTTGTAATATAATTATATTTTCCAAACGTTCACAACGTCGAAATCCAATTTCAGTCTATTTTCTCAGTAGTACAATCGTTTGTCTTATCGCTCTTTACATAGGTGTACTCGTACGTTATTTACAAGACATATACAGTCTCGATCCTGTCAATAATAATCTCGTTACGTGTCGAATTCGATCATTTACAGTCTATATCGCATTGAGTCTATCGAATTGGTATATACTTCTAGGAACAATCGATCGATATTTAATCAGTTGTGATGACAATCGTCGACGACAATTGAGTACAATTAAAAATGCCTATCGTTCAATTGTATTTATTACAATTGTATTTATTCTTTGTTATTGTCATACATTAATTCTTTATAATATTCAAACATTTCTCAATGTATATGATCGTTTACAGAATTTTTGCTATCCTCAACGTGGTAACTATCGAATATTTAGTGACATTCAAATTCTCCTTCAATTCAGTCTTCTTCCACCTTTACTCATGAGTGTATTCGTTGTTTTAATTATAAAAAATATTCATGCATCACATCGTCGTATTGCCAATACTGTTGTTGCTCAGCACCATGCTCGAATAAAAAGACGTGATTTACAATTGAGTAAAATGTTATTAGTTCAAGTTATGATTACAATTATTTGTTCATTACCATTAGCTGTTTCACAATTATTAACAACGCTGACACTAACAACAACGAAAACAGTTCTACGTTTAACAATCGAAAATTTCTTTGCTTTAGTTTCACGACAATTAGCTTTTTTCAATTGTTCAATATCATTCTATGTCTATACTTTAGCAGGTTCACAATTTCGTTTAGAAATGCGTGATATTGGAAATCGAATAACATTTCTTATTTGTCGTAAACGTTTATTAGAAAGACGTCAAATTCATGTTCAAGACGATCAGAGACCGAATGGCAATGTTTAACAATTAGCAAATCGTATTCAACAAAATACACCATTGAATGTGCAACTAACAGTACAAAAAGTCGAAATATAAACTCATGAACATCCACATTCAATAACACGCATATTTTCAAAACGTTTTAATACTAAATTTTGTTCTTCATAATATAATAAGATTGTCGATGCAAATCGCTTCGGTTTACAACATAATCCCGGTATTTCTTTCGGCGAGATTCTATGAAGAAGATTTAACATAGTTAAATACGATGACATAGGAGACGTTGTTTGACATTTTCCTGAGCAAATATTCATTTCAAATGAACTTGGTTCAACTATCCATGACGTCAAATTAAGATCGACGAATGATGTCTGATACGAACGAACTTGACAAGAGGTTGGATTATCTGGATATGTGATTAGTTCATCATCGGAATTAATCAATGAAATATCACGACGTATTCGTTTTGATATTTGTCGAAAATATAATGTTAAAAAGCCGGATGATTTCAAAGTTAGATTAGTAAATTCAATTGAAAATTCCATTGGAAATTTTCGAATAAATTTTGTTAAATCGATTTTTACTAAATTTCGTTTGAAATTAAATGGTCGTTGAATTTGAAATTGAAAATCATTTGATTTAATTTCAATTGTTGATACATTTGTCAAATGCGATACGGGTAAAATCAATTCAATCAATGTAAGATTTTCTAATGAAGAATTATATTGAAATGAATAATAATTTTGACTTTCATTATGCAGATTAAAAAGACTAACAATCGATTGAAATCGATTCGGTAAACTTTCAGTTGATAGTTGACGTTTTTTTCGATTAGAAATAGTTAATTGTTTGTATAAACTTTGCATGAATTCACTCATAATTGTTTGCGATCGAACATTTGATTTATCGATTTCAGATGATCTCGGAGATATACCTTCAAAAATAGTCAAAGCTTGGACAAGTCTGAAAGGATTTCGTTTTTACTTACTCGTCGTATCTGATGGCCATGCAAAAGACAAACTAAGAATGAATGCAATTGAAATTAATTTCGCTGAAGAAATTATTGTTAACATTTTGTTTAGCAAATGAATTCTTCTCGGAATATTTATATGTGATTTATGACCAATCGAAAAGCATGAAAATATATTCGAACAGATCAATCGATGTTCGTAAGCAATTAAAGAATGAAAAGAAAATATGCCTGATTCGTTTGTGTTTTATTTTTTGTTTATAAAACAGCTAATTCCAATCTTAGACATGATGCAATTCGATTGTGAGAAAAAGAAAAAGAAGAGAACATTCTTCACTTTTAAATTAATCCGTATGTTTACATGTTTCGTCTTCAAAAGATGACATGAAGAGAGACGAACAATTATACGGTCAAGATGACATGTAAATGATATCAAATGAATTTATTTCGAGAAAAATAGAACGATTAATTCTAACAAAGTAAATTCCATGGTTCAGTATTGAAATAGATATGCATCGTTGTAAAACCGCCGGCTTGATTGAATTTATCGGGCATACAAGTTGGTACAGGTGCCAAAAATGACTAAAATGAATATAGATAAATCAATTTGAGAGGAAAGAAGATCGTTTTTAATTACATTCAATGCTGATAATGGTGGATATTCCGTATGTTTACTATAGTCATATTTGCCGACAGTAGCCCAACCAAAACCAGTTAATTTTCCTTTGTTAAACATAAGAAAAGCCGGGAAAAACAGATTGCAATCTAAATCTAATCGATTATCGTACCAATAGTGAACACCTAGAAAGAAGATGAAGACAGACTATGTTTGATTGGCAGTTTTGTTGTTTACCCATTGAATAAAAACAATGACCGAGAGTCCATTTAGTTTCGTTAATTTTGTTTTGATCCAATGGAATAGTAAATGAATTTTGAATTGGATCAGTACCATTTTGTAACCAAAGACCAGTGCCTGTATCACCTAATCTACGATTGGGAATGTCGGTTGATGAACAAATTGTTTGTGGATCAACGAAATAAGCTGTAAGAATGTAAACATCAACACCGCCAATTGTATCCGTGTTATACATTGTTTGATCGGTCCAATTATAATATGGACTTACCATTGTTTTGGGAAGCTGTTATTTGAAAAAAAAACGAAGTTTAAGACAAAAAAAGAACATTCTAGAAGAAAACATACACCCATTTGGATACCAGCAACATTGTTTTTACTATCGTAAATTAATATTAAACTTGTATCATTTCCTTTCATATAACGTTGTCCGAGAAATTTGCCTACCGGAAATGTATTATTTTTATTTAATCAGATTAAATTTAGATCATTTTACCTTTGCAAGTTGTACTGATCGGTTCAAATCCAGCAGTTCTGGCATCTTGAACGGTTAATGGTTGTTTAACAAAATAGCTTGAACTAAATGGATTTGCACCCCATGTTATTCTCAATGAATCCCAAGCGGGTCCATCACCACTGTTGGAAAATAATCCATGTACTTTTTTTTATAAAAGAAAAACAAAATATCGTGCTGAATCAAATATAAGGTTTTGTTTCAACACACCTGCAGTAACACATAAAATCAATACTCCGAAAGTAGCTCTCATTTTGATATTGTAATCAACTTTCATATTTCGCTATTTATATTTATATCATACGAAAAATCTTGCACCTTGTCAAATACACTTAAAATCCCTCGTTTTCATCGTTGATTACAGTGCAATATTCTTGCATTATCATATTTTTTAAGCCCAAAGATCATATTTCTTTGGGACTGAATATATATATTTTTTTAATAGTTCCATCAATCTGTATAAAAAAGAAGAAGAAGACACACGTCGAACGCTAGTAGTTTTTTGTTTGTTTGAAGAATCGGACATTCATACATAGGCATTTATGTACTCCAATCAAAAGCCATCACGAGAGCGAAGAAAGAACAAAAAGAAAACAGTGTATTCAAGTAAATGTACAAAAAACGGGAATAAACATAAATGAACAGATAAAGAGACAAAAAAATATATATTTATAGAAAAAAGAAAAATGAAGAAACCCAATTTAGTTTGAAGAATAGTCTTTAATTAGTTAATTTTGTGCGCATATGTTGTTTTGTTTTATTGCAAAATGACTTTAAGAAATAAGAAGAAGGACAACAAGAAAAAATAAACATGAAGGCTTTTTTTTTTTGCTTTCTTGTACGTAAATGGCACAACGATTGATATTTAACGGAAAGTTAAGAGAGAGAGAGAGAAAAGAAAACGAATGAAAAGACAAAATCACACAAGAGTAGCAGCATTTCCATGTGTGCTATTAAACCAACCGAGTACATCGTCGGAGAATTCTTCAGCTACATGAACACTACCGGAGTTTTGTCTAAAAATAAAATAAACCAATAAACAATTAACGACGAAATCTTAGATTCGTTCGTACCCAGATGATTGTGAACTCGATGACTGGGAACTATGTGGACGAAAAAGTAAGGCTGATGATGATGCTGTATGATTTGGATTCGTCAGATTCAAACGACCAGGTAAAACCGGTGGTGGCGGTTGTTGTTGTTGTTGTGGTTGTGATAATTGAGATGTTGATGTTGTTGTTTGCATCATTGCACTTGAATGTGTACGATTGTATCCTTGTGGTTGATATCGTGTTGTTTGAGACGGATAGGCGGAAGTTTCTAAACGTCGTACGAGTAATGGTGAAGTATCATATCGTTGCATTGATTGTTGTTGATTTGGTGGTACCATCGGTGGTTTATTTGCATATGATCCACTGTAAAAATTATCATTGGCAAGTCCACGTATGTGTGGATGTGGATGTGATGAAACGTCTTTGGAACCTGATATTGTATAATAACTATCTTTGGGTGTTGTCGTTGACGAATCGAAATGTGGTTGAAAAACAGATGGTGGAGGTCGACGTTGACGTGTTGTTGCTGATGATGTTATTGGTAATGTTGGTGAAATGTAATCGATTTGATCGAATGAAGCATGCGCTTGCTGTTGTTGTTGTTGTTGAAGAACATTGCCGACATTGACAATAGTCGATGTTGTATTATTCGTTTGTGATGGTAAATTGGATGTTAAATGATAGAAATCGTGTGCTTGATGTTCAGTTTTCTTGATTCGATCGTTTTCATCGTTTAATATTGTGCCGTGAAGTGATGGTTGTGAAACTTTACTATGTTTATTTCGTTCTAAACTTCCATAAATATCCGTATGACTTGTTTTCATTTGTGATTTCGCTAATGTTGAATTGATCGATGAATTTTGTGATGTTTGTCGCGTATGTTTACGATCTAAACTGCGCATATGATTTGTTGATGGTTGTTGTTGTTGGGATGATTGAGATTGTTCATCGGTATAGGAATTTAATGTTGACGTTGATTTTTGCCCATGACGTAGACTTGACGGATTTTTACGATCACGAATACGATTTCGAGATGAATTCGCTGATGTTGAAGGTGGCAGGACTTGCGATGGCGGTTGAAGAATGTAGGCTGTATGCGGTGGTCGGGAAGTTGTTGTTGTTATAGATTCATTTGGAAGACTTTTGGCGATTCGATCAGATGATTGACTGAGAAGAAGAAAAAAAAAAGCATTGAAATTCAAGATCTTTTGTTGTTTTGTACCTTCGATCGATGGTTGTTGGAAGGAAAACGTGATTATCAAGATCCGATAGATGATTATCTACAGATGCTGATGGAACCGAACGTTGATTATGAATTAAAGCTCGTTTATACGAAGATGTACGATTTAATTGCTAGAGAAAAACAAAAGTAAACTCTTTTTGTATTCTTATTCTTAAGAAATTTACAGTCGGTGATGGACTCTTATTTCGTTGTGCAAATAAATTCAATGGTGGACTACCACTTGTTGCTGTGGATGATTTAACTAAAGATGAATATCGATCTGTTGCTTTTTATTTTATGAAAATCAATCGAATTTTACCGGGACTAATTTCTGTATATGGATAACGAGAGTTGATATCTTTTTGGACATTTTCAATTGATTTTGTTAAACGATCAAGCTGAGAAAACAAAATTCAGATTGACTTTTTTTCGAATATTTTCTTTCTTCGAAATCGCATACTTTCTCTTTGACACAAGTATAAAATTCAAAACGTTGTTTCAAAACCGAATCTAACAGATTCGAATTGCCTTTTGCTTGATCATGTAATAACTTCTTCGCACATGTCACAATTTTACTCTGAATATCATGTTCTTGTTTCAATTGATTTAATCTTGTAATCTAATTCAAACATTTTGTTTTTCGTATTTAGAAAGACAAAAAAAAACGAAATGCGTTTTTATACTTCTTGAACTTGTTCATTGAGTAATTCATCGACAACATGATATTTTAATTCTTGTTGAATATTACTATCGTTGATATTTACATGATCATCGGATGTTGTTGAGCCAGTTAATTGCTAAAGAAAATTGAGATGAAAAAAATTTAGAAAATCAAACAATCGATTGAAAACGAACATTTTCCAAAACACAGAGTAAACCGAAATCTTTCATTTTTTCATTCAAAAGACTTTCTAATTGTTTCTTTCGATTTTTCATTAGATCCATAAGTTGTTCAACATCAGCTTCGATTTGTTCATTTTGAATAAGATTCAAGGTAGCTAAATCAAAAAGAAAATCAATTCGAATTTCGTTTCGTTTCGTTCTTTTCGTACTATTCGATTGTGATAATGGACCGTTGGTTTGTGAATTATCGATAGTTAATGTTATTGTTGAACTGTTCAATTCTCGAACGAGATCATCGATTTGTAACGATTGATTTTGACGAGAATTTCGTTTGTCAAGATAGAATTGATGTTGAGAAACAGCCGTCGACCAAATTGCTTTGCAGTATTGTGGTGAATTGGTAAACCATGCACGGACTTTAATATTGGGCGTTGGAGGTACACGACGGCCCGACGACATTCTTAAAACGAAATTATATGAAAACAGTTCGAGAGAAAATATTCGTTTGTACTGTGTCGATGGATCGTGTATGGCATCGAGTAGTTTATCGTCGGAATCTTGTGCTGAACAATTAGCAGGATTCGATGATGACGAAGCGAAATTTGAGGGTCTGAGAAAATGAAAGAGAACAAAAAGAACGTGAGAATTATGTTGATTGAGTTTGAGGGATTCATTTTACTCGAGATCATGAACTTCTAATGAAAATTTTCTATCACGATAGTATAAATTCTCTAATTGTTTCCAATAATAGACCTTTGACAAAACAAAGAAAATAGTTTCATCGAAGACAAAACAAATAATTCGCATACTTTCAATGCCGTCTCACGATCATGATAATTGTAAACTGATATTCCGTTAAATGATATTCCCAAATATGCTGGAACATTATTTTTATTCTAAAATACAAAAACGCATCGAATATTTCACATTTTTTCATCGAAATCTTCCTACTCGAACAAGAAAATAATGTGACCCATAAGAAGGTAGATTTTCTGCGATCATCATGTATCTGAAAGAGGCAACAGTGTCTTTTTTTGATCAATTCCTTTCGAATGGAATCAAATTCGTACTTGACAATGCAAAGACCTCGTGGAGTTTCTCGATATGCTTTGTATTGATTGATGATTTGATCTTCACTGAAGAAAAAAAAAACAAAAACAAATGATTCTTAAAAGAGTTAGTCTTTTTCTGTACCAATATCGTTGTGATACATTCCGATCGATGACACGTTTCGGTAGAACACAAGTTCTTTTGATTACATTCATTGCTGCTTCATCACTTGAAGAAGAGAAAAACAAACAAACAAAGTTTACAATTCATTTCTTTCTTTCAAATCAACGAACTTCGCATAATCTCCAGCAACTGCTTGAACTACAAGTGCTGCTAATTGAAATATCGTATTGTCAGTCGTATCGATAAGTCCCTTAATGAGCACGAATGAGTATATATTTTCGAATAATGTTATTATTTGTTTTACTCGATAGATTGCAAAACGTGTGGATAGAAAGAATAACATAACTGTATTCGAATTATGTAACCATAAAAATGATTTAAATGAAAATCTATTTTAAAGATGTTTTTTTTTATATCGAAATTGAAATTAATTTCATTGAACTACCTGACAGAAAAATAAAGTAAAGGAATCGATGAATCACGTTTAAATATTTCTTGATCAAATAATTTCTTATCAGATGGAAGCCACATGCGTTCGTCACTAGAATAATCAATTACAAAAAAAATTGCGTGTTCTTTGTTCGAAATGTCGATCAAATTTGATTTGTAAAGAAAACGATTGAGTTTTCAAGGAGAATGAATATATACGCACTTGTCTTCGTAATAAACACCGAAATATTCGATTTCTGTTAGATTGTATTGACGACTGATTTCCAGAATTAATTCAGTAACTGTTTGTTTACTCTACATTAAACAAAACCAAAAATCCAATTTCAATGAGAAAAAATCTAATTATTCAATTACAGTTATGGATACATCAAGTTTGCGATCATCAAGGAGTTTAATTTGGCATCGTCGTACGGTGTCCATCTATGAAAAGACAAGAAATGTGTTAGTTTTTATAAATGAACCGTGTTATTGAATTGAAATCGAAAACGACAAGAGTACTTCGGAATTTGATTTGTTTGTTTTATATTCTTACATCTCTTGAGTAATCTATCTGACGTTTTCGATGTTTCATTCGTTTTTTCATTTGTTTTCTCGATGAATTCATCAACAAATTCGATCGTAATAAACTCGGTGAAAGATAACAGTCACTGTCGTCACTATGGCTCATCGACGAATATCTATGTTCGATTTGTGACATTGACAACATCAAGAACGAGCATGATGTTGTTGTTATTGTAATGTATATTCGCGTTTTTTCTTCTTCTTCTTTTTTTTATTCAACAAATACATTCAACTTTTTTTTGTGGCTTCAATTGCATACATATACACAGTTGGCGATGATGTCGAAGAAAAAGAAGAAGAAAAAACTAACGCGATGAAAAGATTCTTCGAAATATACATTTACTCTTTTGCCGTTTTTTTCTTCTTCTCTTCTCTTTCGAAACTAATCCAATTTTCAATGATTGAGAGAGCGAAAAAAAGAAAAAAGAAAGAAAAACGAATCGAACTTGATACGATAGAACTTACTCGACATGAGAAGAGAATTTTATTCATCGTGATATTTAAAAGTAAAAGAAATAAAATAAAAAACGAGAAACTCCCTTTTTAATAGTAATAATCATTTTTCAACTACCGATATTTCCGTATGATTTGTTCTCAACATGTCAATATTTTTCTATTGACATTAAAAAAAAAAGAAAATACTTAATTTCCATAGGGACTATTCGATTAATATACAATCTTGTAACTTCTTTAAGAAAAAACCGTCAAAAAAATTGGTTTCAATAGTTGACGAAAGGAGAATGAAATTTCGAAGAAAAAACAAAAATCATGTTCTTTTTCTTCATCTTATCGATAAGAAAAAGGTCGAAAATAAATGAATTCTGCAATATTGAAAATCTCACCTTTGTAAAAATCTTCGATTTTCGTGTTCAATAGAAATAAGAAAATAGTCGATGTTCACTTAGATTCTTCTCATTTCTATTTGTCAAATTAATTGTAATTAAAAAACATTTTGTATCAAGAAAAAACGAAGGAAAAGAAAAAGTTTTTTCAACAATAACACACAATTAGTCATTTAAATCTCTCTCCTATTCTGTATGATACTTTTATTTCATTGGTCGAATAACTCCATTGTAAACTTCTCGGTAACCTTCATTTTTCTTTTCTTCGTTGAATGAAAAAAAAAACAACAAGACAAAATTTTCAATTTAATTTTTGAAAAAAAAAATTATTTATTAATCTATTTTATTTTTCATCGTCGTTCAACAAAAACAAGAAGAATAAATAAACGCAATCTGAGTAATTTTCATGGGATTTGTTTGGGTATTCTTTGTATTCGTTTTTTCTTCTTCCTTCGTAGTCATTTATTGCATTTTCAAAGACAAACAAAGTTGAAACGAAAAAACCTGTGAAAACTAGCCAACAATGTCGGTTCCGCCAACAACACACATCGGTACTCTGTTAGAGAAAATGTCATCAAATGACAAAGATTTTCGTTTTATGGCAACATCAGATTTAATGAATGCTTTACAAAAAGAATCGATTAAATTAGATGATGATAGTGAACGTCGAATAGTTAAAGGTGTTTTAAAACTTTTAGAAGATACCAATGGTGAAGTACAAAATCAAGCTGTGAAATGTCTCGGTCCATTAGTATGCAAAGTAAAAGAAGGTCAAATTGAAATCATATGCGAAACATTATGTTCGAATTGTACAAATACATCGAAAGATGCCGAACAATTACGAGATATTTCGAGTAGTGGCTTGAAAATTGTGATTACATCATTAGCAACAACGAATTCTAGTGCAACAAATAATATAATAAAGAAAATCATGCAACGTTTACTAGCCGCCATTCAACAAGGTACAACGACGAAAACGAATAATTCGTTAGATTTAGCTAATGGTGGACAAAGTCAATTGGAAATCTTAGATATAATCAGCGATATGCTATCGAGATTCGGAGCAAATCTATCATCGTTTCATGCACAATTGAAACAGATTTTATTAGCATATTTGGATTCGAGCCGATCGGCTGTTAGAAAACGGGCAATAACATCGTTGAGGTTCGTTCTTGCACAATACATTTGTCATATGATTGATTCATCGGGTTTGTTTTTATAGTCATTTACTTGAAACATGTGATCTTCAATTATTCAATGAAATTCTTACGATTTTACTTGATAAACTCAAACGAAAACCATCATCAGCTGTTGCAAATAAAAAATCAGCATCAAGCGAAGCGAATACAACAAGTAAATCTGAAGAAGAAACAAAAAAAGCCAATCGTATTCTTTTTTCTTATTATTAATTTTAGTTAAAACATATGTTCAAGCATTGACATCAATCTGTCGTCTTGCGTCTCAACGTTTGAGTGAACATATACCGGAAATTGTTCGAATAACATTATCATTCATTGAACAAACACCGTCGAATAACGGCGATGATGATCAACAATACGATGATGAATTAATTGAATATTGTTTACAAGCACTCGAAACTTATTTAAAACGTTGTCCAAAAGAAACGAATCAATTCGTTCCTAAAATAGTCGATATTTGTATTGTCTATTTGAAATACGATCCAAATTTTAACTATGATGGTAAAAAGAAAAACTAATTTTTTAAATAAACTTGTTTTATGTTTTTTTTTGTGTCTGTAGAAGATGATAATATGAGTGATGATCAAAGCGGTAACGATGATGATGATGATAAAGGTATTTGAAGAATAACTTTTGAAAATGAAAACTCAAATTATTTGAAATCATTGTAGATCAAGATTCGTATTCAGATGATGATGATCTTTCATGGAAAGTTCGTCATTCAGCGGCTAAATGTATCGAAGCTGTTGTTGTCACACAACATGATATTTTACAAACAACTTACGCACGAAAAATTGTACCTATTCTTATTGAACGTTTTCTCGAACGTGAAAATACAGTTAAAAATGATATTTTTCATTGTTTCATTACAATTCTTCAACAAACAAAAACAACATATCTTCAACAACAACAACAACAACAGCAAACATCGAATGTCTATTCGGCAAGCCATGATGATGAAGATAGCATGGATACAGATGCTGTTTCCAATCGAAATAATTATGTTTCACCATTAGCTGAATATGTTCCATCGATTGTTCGTTCATTAGGAAAAATTATGAAAGATAAAGATACGAAAAATCGTGAAGGCAGTTTGATTGTTTTAACAAATCTCGTTCAAATTCAACGAAATATTCTCAATGATCATATCGATGTTATTCTACCGAGTACACTCTATTCATTATCAATTTCGGACAAATCGAAATCGAATCAATCATCATCTGAAATCAAATCCGGTCAAACAATGTCGAAAACATTACATTCAAATCTAAAAATCACAGCACTCGCTTTTCTTCATGCACTTTTTCAAACACACGATGAGCCAACACGTTTTCATAAACATATGAAATCAGTTTTTCCATTGATACTTTCACATGCCAATGATACATTCTACAAAATTGCTAGTGAAGCTCTACTTGTTCTTCAAGAATTAGTTCGAATCATTCGTCCAAAATCGACAATTTCAATTTCAAATGAATTCAAACCATTCGTCGAACAAATCTATGATTGTACACAACAACGTTTAAAACAAAAAGATTTCGATCAAGAAGTGAAAGAACGTGCAATCACATGTTTCTCATATGTTATCGTCTATCTCGGTGATTTACTTACAGCTCAACAATTACAATCATCATGGCCTACACTCATTGATTTACTTCGAAATGAAATCACACGTTTACCAACTGTTCGTGCATTGACAAATATTGTTGAATCACCATTACAACTCGAATTACAAACGATTCTTGTTGAAATCGTTCCTATTCTTTCATCATATCTTCGACAAAATCATCGAACACTTAAAATGAATACTTTATCATGTCTTCGTTCGATTATTAAACTTTACTCGAAAAATCTTAATAAAAACCTCATTAAATCCATTCTCGTTGAATTACCATCGTTAATCAATGAAAATGATCTACTTCTAGCACAGTATGCATTGAAATTGACAACATCGATATGTAAAATCAATGCCAATTCAATTGATAAAGACCAAATTCAATCGATCTTAACCAAAGTCTTAGAATTAATTCAATCACCACTTCTACAAGGTACAGCACTCGATGCTGTCATTGAATTTCTCTGTGCACTCGTACCACAATCGATGTCATACGAAGAATTAGTTAATCTATTAATTAAACCTATTTATACACAACAAAAACCAGCAACAACATCAACAACAAATACAAATGTTCAACAACAATTAGTTGCACATAAACAAGCATTCTATTCAATTGCTAAATCATTTGCTGCTTTGACTGTTGCCAATTTGAAAGAAAGTTCACCGTTTATCAAGAAATTTCAAAACGATTTAAATGATTCGAAATGTAACGATTCAATTAAGATCTTAGCTCTTCTTTGTCTCGGTGAAACAGGCAAATATACCGATCTTGCGCAATCATCATCCAATCTTCAGCAAATTCTTTTGGAAATATTCTCCTCGCCATCCGATGATCTACGTACAGCTGCATCGTACACACTCGGTTATATTGGCATACGAAATCTTAATTCACATATACCATTCTTATTAAATGAAATCGCCAATAGTCAAACAAAACGTCAATATCTTTTATTGCATTCATTACGTGAAATCATCGCCTATCAAAATCATGAAAATCTTCCTCAATTAGACGAACATATTGATTCAATTTGGCGAACGCTATTCAATCATTGCGAATGTCCGGAAGAAGGCACACGTAATGTTGTTGCCGAATGTTTAGGTAAATTGACATTATTAAAACCTGAAAAATTAGTACCAGTTCTTCGTGAAACATTCGTTAAATATGCGCAAAATAAACAAACATCATCGCCACATGTTCGTTCGACGATTATCACGGCTATTAAATTTACCATTGTCGATCAACCACAACATATCGATACGATTCTTAAAGATTATATTAAAGACTTTTTAAACGGTTTAGAAGATGAAAATATCGATGTACGACGAGTTGCACTCGTTATGTTTAATTCAGGTTTGAAGAAAAATAAAATTTTCGAACAAAAAATTGAGTTTTATTTTGATATATTTTAGCTGCACATAATAAACCAATGTTAATTCGACATTTATTAAAAGAACTTTTACCAAAACTTTATAATGAAACACGTGTTCGACCAGAACTTATTCGAGAAGTTGAAATGGGTCCATTTAAACATACAGTTGACGGTAGGGAAAAAAAGACATCTTTCATCGAACTGAAACATTTTTGTGTGTCTGTTTATTTAGACGGTCTCGATCTTCGTAAAGCTGCTTTTGAATGCATGTATACACTTCTCGATAGTATGTTTCATCATTTTATCCGATTATCAATATCTATTCGACATTGTTTATTCTTTAGCTTGTCTCGATAAACTCGATATGTTCGAATATTTAACCTATGTTGAAGATGGTCTCAAACAAGAACATTACGATATTCGTATGTTAACATTTCTTATGGTCGTACGTTTATCTGTTCTTTGTCCAACAATTGTCTTTCAACGACTCGAACGTCTTCTTTTACCATTACGAGCTATTTTACAATCGAAAGTGAAAGCCAATAGTATCAAACAAGAATTCGAAAAACATGACGAACTACGTCGTGCAGCTATTAAAGTATTTCTTGCTCTACAACAAATCAAAGATGCCAATAAAGTTCAGCATATCATCGATTTTGAATCATTAATTAAATCAACGAAAGAATATCAAGATTTATATAATACAGTTATTAATGAACAACAACAATCATCGTCGGGATTTAGTTTCAATACGAATAATAATACTGAAGCTATGGATATGAGTTAAATATGTGTTAAAACGAATAACTCCGGTGTGTGTGTGTATGCATGTGTTATCAACCAGAAAACAGACTGTCTTTCTTCGTTCGTTCGATTTTTATTTTTTACAAACATGATTTTTTTTCTTTTGATTTCTTTATCTATTTTTCTTTTTCTCTTGTGTTGAAAACAACATCGGAAATAAAACAGAAATTATATATTGTGTGAGTGTTAAATTTAACGTCTCTTTTATTTAAATAATCCAAAGAAGATTAACACAACTGTTCGTCTCCTTTTGTATCCGTTCTATACATGATGCAATCATTGCTTGAAAGAAGAACAAGAAGAAGAAAAGAAAAGCTTAAATATATCGCAAATACCTGTTCGTTTTCTTTCTTTCGTTTTTATTTTATTTTATTTCATACATCAGTTGAGTGACGATAATAATCGACACATAAAATTTTCTTTTTTCATGCACACGCACTATCATCAACTAGTGATGCATGACGATGTAAAGAAGGACGACATAAATTTGCCTATGAACGTTACTTCCGTCTTCTGGTCATAAGAAATACATATATATATATATATTTTTTTTTCTTCTCTCTCTCTCCCTATCTGGTTGTCGTTATTTAATCGATGGGCAAAACAGGTTCGAAATTGTCGCAAGCATTTGGTTTCAGCAGTAAGAATCCTTTTGATGAAAATGGCGAACCATCAGCACCTCGACCACCTCAATGGGATACAACCATTGATCAATTATTTGGCGATGCACCACCAGACGACAATGTCATTGAACCACCACCTATTCTCGATTCACCAATAAGACCCAAACGACGACGAAGACCGCCACCACCACCACCATCGATTATGGGTCGACATCGATCACCAGCTGCTCGACGAAAACATCCACGAGGATGCCGACAAGC
>ERZ781398.2533-NODE-2533-length-15367-cov-4.197035_pt1 | contig 15367 bp, 19 predicted proteins | sample MGYA00433077_ERZ781398 | MGnify/ENA primary metagenome ERZ781398 (study PRJEB29847, sample SAMN06458254) | wastewater metagenome | isolation source: Wastewater bioreactor | place: South Africa: Cape Town | study: EMG produced TPA metagenomics assembly of the... | reverse complement strand
ACAGATCGAGAGCGAAACTTTAGTGAAAGAACAAATGATAACTAATGATTTGAAACTAATCGATGGAATGTCGATTGAAAATGTTCGAAAATTGAAAGGTAAATAAATTTTACTTGGAAAATAAAATGACGTTTTGTTCGTTTGTAGATAAAGCCTCGACGGATGCGTATCATGTTGAATATGAAAGTAGTCGAGAGAAATTTCAAGACTATGTTCGATATTTCGAACGTCTTGTAAAAGAACGAAAAACGATCAAACAATTTTGTGAACAAGCAGAAATTTTCTACGAAGCACAATATCAAGATGCGAATATTGTTGTTGAAGTTTGTATTTAAATGAATCAACGAAAATAAATTCATTTTCAATATTTTTCTTCTGTTAGGCATATAAAAATTTCGGAGATAAAGTTGCAACTTTGAAGAAGAAATTAGATTGTCTCATTCGAGATTTACCACATACAGCATCACCACATTCACGAGATATTGTTAATTCTCCGGGCAATACACCAACTGATTATCGACAGACTGATATGGATTTATCTGACAATGAGGAGACGAATTGTAAGTTCAAAGTTAACCAAAAGTTTCACATTGATGAGTTTTGTTCTTCTTCTAGCTGGATCACCGGCAGATCGACAAGCCAGTAAATATTATCGATTGTCAAGAGAACGATTTTTTTTTTTGATTTTTTTTCTAGTTGTTCGAACAACACGTACCGATCCACGAAGTAATCGTAAACAATCACATAATCGTCATCAATCGTCACAAGATTATTTCGTTGATGCTGATGAACGTACACAAAGAACGAATTCAAATTCATCATCAATTACCAATGGAGAAACGAAAACCACGCCTATGATCGATGTTAATCTAATAACAGACCTTTTAATTCAACATTCACAATCAACAGGCTTCGAAAAAAGTCTCGAAATGCTAACACAAACTCTCAAACAATTAACAGAATCGAATGCACAACAGTCTACAGTCGCTGCATCATTGCCATCACAGTCAGCGAATCCTTTTGAAAGCTTACTAATGAAGCGTTTACAACCTCCAATTGCTCCACCGGTTTTACCTCCACCCGTGGCACCACAGGTATGGTTTAACACAACTACGCCTCCTCAAACATTTCCAGCTAGTGTACCACCATTTTTCCCACCGAATAACCAACGATCAACGAATACATCCGTTGATTTTCATTCACAACAACAATATCCAAATCAACGCAATTAATAAACATTTCTTTTGTTTTGTGTGCGTGTTTTGTTTTGTTTTCTTTTTTCATATATTTGTGTTTACTATGCATATAAAAAGTGTAAATATATACGTAAAAAAAACGATGCAGATCTTCAGTAATGTCAAACTTCAAACATCTAAGTTTCGACATTACTCGAATTGAATACAATTCCTTTTTTTTCGTTACGCAATTGGCAGTTACTACATACGTACGTACATAGAGAAGATGTGCAAAAAAGAAAAAGAAAGATGAGATAAAAAACATCGTTTTACTTAATTTCTATTGGTTTTTACTTGAAATTTTCAAATGTTAAAGAACAGGTTGTAACACATATCTATTTCGAGCACGATAAAATCTACTCGTAAGAACAGCCTATGATGCAAACTAGTAAAATAGCACCATCAACAAATGAATGTCAAAGTTTGTTCTATGTGCTATTGATTGCTTCTGTTTTATTGTTTCTTACTTATTTTTTTGCTTATTCAAATACAAAAACTACTGCTTCAAGTACAATTCCTATTACATTTACGTTTCATTATCGACGACGACCAGAATGTTCATGTTCAAGACCTGAATTACCTCGTTTAGCGTTACCTATCGATCAAGTATCTCTTTGCAATGATTATGCGACACATCGAGGCAAAAATCAACGTATTATTGCCATTAGTTTATTTGGTCCTAAAGAAAATAAAATGTTTAATTTCCAGAAGACTTTAAACTTTCTCCAGGCGCTGATTAATGACACAAATCAAATTTATTCAGATAATTTTACACTTCGTGTTTATCATGATGAAACAATAAAACCACCAGATGTTATATGTCCGATAGAATGTGAACATCCAAATGTTGACTTCTGTGATATGTCATCGAAATTATTTATTCCGCCAAAGATCTGGCGTTTTATACCCGCTGCGGATCCACTTGTTGATATTAGTAAATATTATTGAAAATTCGAGTTAATTGAGAAAAAATGATCGTTTTAATTTTAGTGATGAGTCGTGATCTTGATTCTTCGTTGACACAACGTGAACGAGCTGCTGTCAACGAATGGCTTGCTTCAAATAAATCTTTTCATTCCATGCGTGATCATCCTCAACATGGTGTGCCAGTGCTCGGCGGTATGTGGGCTTTTCGCCCGCCGTTGAATCCGAAAATCTCTCGTATGTTTTACGATAAAATTCATAACAAAGCATTGATTGAAAAGTATGGTGCGAAAAATGATCAAACATTTCTTGCCAATGAAATTTGGCCACATGTTAAATCAGATGCTATTGCTCACGATAGTTTTCTTTGTAAAACTTCTTATGGTCACAAATCAGTTCCATTTCCCACACAACGTCAATTTACGAATGATTCAGATTGTTTTATTGGATGTGTTCGACCTTGTTGTAGGAACGGAGTAAAACCTTTCGGTGAATGTCCAATCGAATGTCGTCCGAAGGATCATCAAGATTGGATTTATTGTTAATACAAATTTATCAATGAGAACTAATGTTATTTATTCGAATTTATTTCAAAGAAAAGCGAAATGAAAAGAAGTTTCTTAGAGTACAAAGATTTTTTCAAGTTCAGGATTGCTTTTACATCTAAATGAAATCAAAACAGAAAATTGTTGAGAAATGTAAAATAAAACGAAAATTTCGAGAACCCTTCTATGAAATGTGTCTTGCTTATTTTTTCATTTTTTTCAAGACCAAATTTTTTAAAAATCTCCGTTGCTGTTAAATCAATAACGCTCACATCTCGTTCCGTACGAGCCAATTTTTTCTACATCAAAAGCCAAATCTCAGTTATTGAATTTTTATTCAAAACAAAAAGAAAATCTCACGCCAAATCCTAAGAATTGTTTTATTTCATCATAACTAATATATCCATCATTGGATACATCCAATCTAAATCAAACAAGAAATACTTAATCTTCGAATGTAAACAACGAATACATACAAACCAAAACCTAACTCAAGTTTTGTATCTAAATCAAGACCATTTTTAATTGTTGCAATCGCAAGAAATTCACTGAAATCAATGACATTATCGTGATTTTTATCGATTATATCGAATATAACACTAGTTGAATAATTTAACAGATCGAATTTCATTGAAAAGAAGATTTTAAACAAACATACTTAGCTGCTCTACCATCGGTATCCGTCGGATCAACGAATATTTTAGTTAACTCACGAAAATGTGTTCGATCTACTTTTCCAGTTGAAGTTATACTTTTAAAACTCTTTAAAAAAAAAACAAAAGAATTCATTTCAATAAACTATTCAATCACTCACAGAATAAGCCAATCGAATTTCTAATTGTTGAGGAAAAGAAAAGAATTAATATTCCCGAGTAAATCTCATTTCTTTACCTTCCTCGCTCAAATTCGAACTTTTTTTAAGCACGGCAAGTTCTACAATGAATTCGAAATTCAAATTTCAACGAAAGTATATTTCGATAAAACAAACCTTGATCAGAAAGTTTATCATTTTCACTACCTTTTGATTTCTTATTACCCATCGTTGTGATAGCCGAAGTCAATTCGAGCGTGAAATATTAGAACATAATTATTCATTCGTAACAAATCCACGTAGATAAAAGTGTGAATAGAAATTACTCAACCTTGAATTTGAAAAACAAAGCGTTTTGAAGGATTGTTTGTTTGCCTGTACTTCAGTAAGTAATCACCATCTACTAAGAAAAACAAACGAAAAGATGTCACTTGAAAAAGAAAAAACGAACAAATTTTAAAATGAGTTCAAGGTTGTCAAGGTAAATCTCTTTTCAATGGTCATTTGAAGATCATTTTCAAATCGATTGATTCGAATGGCAACGAAGGGAAGTACCAAAGGCGCGAAAACGCCTGCCAAAGGTGGAACAGTCAAGACACCGGGCAAAGATACAGTTAAATCCGATAAAACATCTACGAATAACATATTAGAAATAGTGCCTGGCAAATTTAATGAAACTGATTGGACAACATTATTAGAAAACGATGAAACTGAAGATTATATTGCGGATATATTCGATGATATGTGGACAAATGCATCGAAACAAATTCAACAGATTTATATTCGTAAACAATTAGTACCATTTACTGTGACAATGGTTGAACAAGCTTTAACAAATGTTGTTCGGGTAAAATAAGAAATTAAGATTTTAAGAAAGAGTTTTGTTTTTGTTAGTGGACATTTGCCGAGCGAGATGAACCAAAACCAGCTGATGGCGATTTCTGGACGGAAGATGATGGTTAGAAACAAATTCAAAATAATTTCTTTGTTTTTTTTCTTCGAAAAGAATATTTATAGAACCAATTGCTTGTACAATGGATAATTGGGGCGAAGGTGTCGTTCCAAGTTGTCGTGAAGAACAAGTTACAAAGTTGATATTCGACTCGAATTGATTTGCTTTTCGATTTTATCATTTTTTAAAATTTAGTATCGAAGTAATACCTGCACCTATCGATGTTCAAACACCAGATGAAATCGATCAACTACCACGACCTTCATCGAGTTCATCACAATCTGATATTACCAATAAACAGCCTCATTCAGCAGATGAACATTATGAATTTCTATGGGAAAAAGAAACAGTACCACAACGAAAAGCTTATAATCATGACATTCTTGTTATTGATACACAGCCACCTAAAGTAGAAGAAGTTTTACATCGATTGAATCGATGCTTTCATTTTCGATGTCTAGCTTGAACCATTAGCTGATTTATTTTCTTCGGTACAAGCTCAAACGAATAATTCGTCATTGGATTCGACACCTCCAGCGATCAAAGTCAAACGTCGACGTTTCATTGCGCCAAAAGTGTCGTCTCAATTGGGATCGGATGCTTTCGCTTCGATGACGAATATTACGGATACGACTCGAAGTATGAAAAAAATCGAATCGAAATTATTCGAAGATCAACATGTCGAAGATATGATTTCCAAAGCGCCGTTTGCTGCTCAATCAATGCTCAAAGTTTGCGAAAAAAAAATGATTGTTTGATTTTGTGATAATTGTTTTTCTTTTTCTTCTAAAGAGTATTTTAAGTCGACCACCAGGTTACCGTGAACTCGAATTAGACGATTTTGGAAATGTTGTTTCGATAGCAAAGCTTGATCTCGATAAAATAGCACCTCGAAAGTTTGTTGGACTCGAACTTTTGACTTTTTTCTATTGTTTTTAATTGAAGTGTTCGTGTTCAATGTGATATTATCAAACCACGAAAGAAAAAGATGGAAAATCGATCTGTACCCAAACACACTCAATCATTAAAAGTCTCTCGAACGGATCCAAAATTTGCTTCTGTCAAACTGAGTTTGTTTATATGATTGAATAGTCCATTTTACGTATTCCGTTGATTTATCTCCTATTTTTCTAGTTCTTCCCGATCATTCAACTGCTGTCGGTGATCTTATTCAACCGGTGACTGGCGTTTTATATGAAGATTCAAAAACTAAGAAAGGCGATCCTCGACGATATCGAGTAAGTTTAACTCTTTTCATACAACTAGAATATATATTTACATGGATATTTACTAGAATGGTATGTCGAAATATACAAGTTTTATCGATGAGAATCATCCATTAAGACCCATAGCTCGTAAGGGTGACTTATCTGTTCTTCAATCGGCACATGAATTTCTACGTCAGTCGAAAGATCATGACAATGATAATGATACGAATCAGGACTCACAAATTCCTAAATTACATCGACTAACTCGAATACCACCAATAATGTCGCCATCGAGTACATCCTCCGTATAAAGCTTTATTCTATTTCAATCAAAATCTCTCTCTCTCTTTTCTTTTTGCTTTATTTTTATACAATGAATATAATCTCTAGTTTTTTTTTCTTTTGCTTCTTCTTTTCTAATCATTCTCAACAACGAATAAATTCCAAAGATACGAAATAATTGCATAACATCATTTTGTAAAAGAGAATCTTTATTATTTTAGTAATAATGATGATTAGTATCATTCTTTTCACATCATATTATACATATAAATATCAGTTCGTTCGTTTTGTTTCTCGTGCCTCCTTGACTTTCTATTTTCCAGAACAACTCTTTTATGGGCTCGTATGATGATGATGATAATTGTATAACGTGTGCGCGTCAGTCACTTGAAACGTAAATGGCAACATTCTTCTACTCTTTTCTTGTCGTTTAGTATAATACAGAACTGTCTCCTTCAAAAGTCACCCGACATATATGTAACCCTCCCATTCAACCCATCGGTTTTCTTCTTCTTCTTCTTCTTCTTCTTCCTCTTTTGCCGTATCTATTCTTTGCGTCGCCATATCCGAGCAGCGACTGCTGCTGCTGCTGTTGCTGCTCATGGGTGATGTCAATCATCGTTGTGCACATAAGAGGAAAAAGAAACACGTACACAGTATATATCGTATAAATGCTAAAGAAAGAGAAGACATGCAATAAAAAAGAAGGCTGTTGTTGTCTTTTTTAATATACCGATACTGCGACACACGCATATCCAGTAATGCATGTACATCTCACACTTTTTGTCGTTTTCTCTCTTCTTCTTCTTCTTCTTCTTCTTCTTTTCCATACGCGTTATCTCTGTTTAGTAGTATCTATCGACGACGGGTGATGACGAGAAAAGAGCGAGGCGAAGATGTTTATGGATGCATGCTCGGTCAAACCTTGAATATGATGAAAGCAGTCAGAAGAGTAATCCAATCAACTGTACTAAAAAAAGAAGAAGAAGAAGAGTAGAACAAATAATGCGACAGTGATGGTATTCTTGATGTCAGAGGAAACAAAAAAAAGATCTTAAGCAAATCTACACAATGGATAAATGATATACATATATGACTGGAAGAAATACTTTAAACTAACATTTGTTCTAATTGAATATAGATCATTTTTGTTGTTGTTTTCAAGAAAAACTAGGCATACATACATATTAAGAAGATAGTTTGATATAGTTCGTTTTTTTTACACTCAAATTGCTTGGTTATCTATTGTCATCATTATATTAATACGATGAGATAAGCCGAGGATGGGATTTTTTCTCACATCCATCCATCTATTTTGTTTTGATTTCGTAACAAAACGGCAAACGATTCTAGTTGATGATTTAGTCATTATTCATAATTCTATTATGTATTGGTCATTGATTTTTCTGTTATTGATGATGATGATAGGAAGAAAAAGAACAGTGAATTTAGTCGTCATCACTTTATGATTAACTTAACCAAAGGAATAAATCCAGTTTCTTTTGTTATTCTACTCATCTCATTTTGAGGCTTCTTGTCTTCTATGAAAAGACAATGTTGATCGACTTGAATGCTTGTCATCTCATTTCATAGAATGCTTGACTCGTACATATACATACATGCAATTTAGAGAAGGGAACAATCTTTCAAGGAAGCGCATACACACATACATATACATCAAGGATTGTTTCTATGTGCGAGTGACGAAAGTTAGTACAGTGATGTAACGATAGTATGTATTAGAGAAAATTTGTGTGAGAGAAAGATAGAAGAAGAAGCAGAAGAAGAAGAAGAACAGAATTGTACAAACGACAAGCTATGGAAGCAAACAAAAAAGAAATGCAAGATTATGCAAGTCACTCGAAGAGAAAGAAAAAATAAGAAGAAGAAGAAGAAGAAGAAGAAGAAGAAGAAAAAGGAAAGAGATCGGGAAAAAATTGTCTTGTTGTTGTTGTTGTTCTCATCATCACCCTCAAAGATCGGGCCCGCGCGCGCACGCGTAGTCGTAGCTTTTTTTTTGCTTGATATTCGATACGGAAAATGTATCATCCTGGAGCGGTTCTATTCTACTAACATCATCAGTAGTAGAATATCAGCATGAATAGAACGACGATGACGACAACTAACAGCATCATCACGTGTGAATGAAAAAAGATCATAGTACATTATACACAAACAAAGAATATAAATTTCCGAAAGCTCGTTCCCTATTTATCCTTCTCAAATTGAACTAATCAATTACTCCCTATCTCAACTCAATATGTACACATTTAATACTACAACAAAAACAACAAAAACAAATCGATGTTCTTTATGTTATACACTCTTATCGAAATATCCGGCAACAACAACACATTCGAACACTGGTTATTCATCCTCAAATCGTCGATATAATGCAGCAGCACGTTGTTCGGTATCATCGATCGAACGATTAATATCCTCATCTCGAAAATTACAAAAGTTATGGCATAAAAATGCCAATACTCATGTACATCTTCGTTCAATTTGCTTTCGATGTTGCGAAACCATCGGACAACTCGAACAAATTCAAAATCATATCGAACAATTGAATCACGAACAAAATCTCCTTATGAATAAAATCGAACATCATCTATTCAAACGTGCATTAGTTTTACAAGGACAAAAACAGCAAACATATTCATCTCATTCATCTCCAGCTAATCACCAAGTATTGAAATCGACGATTGTTTGATATATTTTCTGAAAATAAACCTTTTCTTTAGCAAACTCCGATTGATGACGATGATGATGATACAGAAGAAGGTGAAGAAAAACCTCGAACAGTAATTAAAACAAATGGCCATGGACATTCATCATCGTCGATGGTATCAACAACGACATTAGTTGGTGCTAAACGACGTAAATCGAAGATAGCACATAAAATCAATATTGAAAATAAAGTAATACCAAAATTTCACAAGTTTTTCTTGAATTAAAATTCTCTTTGTCATAGTCCGGATTGCTCAATCATGTTTCACAATCGAGTCCTTCAATTTCACAATCAATGGCAAAATATTCTCCGAGTCTTCTCTTTGATTCTCATTCATCGAAACATCATCGATCAAATCTATTTTCATCCGGTATCAATGGTCATAATCATGATTTAACTAATCTTGCATTCGGTTCAGCCTATAAATCATTAGCTTTGCCGACATCAACAAACGTATCAGCAGCCACAACACCACCATTTATCGATCCAACAACTGGTGCTTTAATTGCCATTGTTTCTAATCCTCATCATGCTGCTTTACTTGCTCAACAACATCAGCAAATGTTTAAACCATTATCAACAAATACAATCGATGAACATGAACATCTATCAACGAAATCTCAACAACAAATACAATCACATCATCCGAAAAAATTTCCTTGTCTTCTATGCGGACGAGACTTTTCCAATAAGTCGAATCTCAATCGTCATCACAGCATTGTTCATGTTGCCATTCGAAATTTCGAATGTGCACGTTGTCCGAAAAAATTCAAATTAAGACAAGGTCTTAAAACGCATATGCAACGTTGTCACGGTGTCAACACAGATGAACCGACGTTTGTTCTTCAAAAACATCATCATTCATCATTTGCTCAATCAAAATAACAATTTAAACTCATTGATTTTTCTCTTATTCTCTTTCTCTTTCACTTGAGTTATCTTTTCTTTTTTTCTATTCTGTTAATTATTTAAACCATTTAAGTTTTACTCGAGTTTTTTTTTTATCTAATAAAAGAAAGAAAGAAAAAAAATATTCAATTTAGCCATTTGCAAACTAATCGAGTGAAAAGTCAAGTTGATATGGAGAATCATCGAACACATTTCTCTCGATTAAATACGGAAACGTTCTCAGATTCATTCAAGCAGTTGGAACCAACACGAGTTTTTTTTTCTTCTCTTTTTTTGGTTTTATTTTTCGATATAATAACAACAAAATAAATTTCCACACACACACACACACACGCTGCGTTTGTTGTCTATAATGCAAAAGAAGAAGATAGAACGAACTGTTGAAAACTGAAAGAACAAAGATGAGACATAAAGTCACTCTATTGAAAAGAAAAAAAAATAGCTTATTCCACACGCACACACAAATGCAAAAGAAAAAGTCGACAAACGAATGTCAATCATATGTTAAAAATACGAAATATTTTCTCGATCACTGTTGTACAGCTACAGACAAACATATCTATATATCGTTGCATCAAACCAGAAGAAAGAAAAAAAAACGAACACAAATATTATGTAATTGCATGTGAAGAAAAAAAAATACATGGACACGCACAAGTAGATATTTATATTTATATAGAAAAAAAAATGTATAGTGTTTGTTATTATTATTATTATTATGAAGAACTGAAAATGAACAGAGAAAAAAAAACGTACACGTAGAATATTGGTGTGCAGCCAATGTGTAGCTACGAACCGGAAGATTGCATAGAAAAAAAACGACAAAATACTGTTATTTGTATGTACGTATGTGTATGTGAGTAAAAATACGAAAGAAAAGAAAAACTGAAACAGAACAAAATGTTTATGCTCAATGAGTTATTAATATTCCGCCAATTTCCGAAGCGATTCTATTTTGGAAAAAGAAAAAAATGAAATCATTCAGCAAGAGAAAAAGATATATTTTACCTCGAATGAATTAAAAATTCTGCCAATTGGATTTGTTCAGGTGTACCTGAAATAGTCACATGACGATCTTGTGAACCTTCGTCTAAATCAGCAATTTTGATATTCGCACCAGATGCTTGTCTAAAATAGGAAACAAAAAAAAAACTTAAGCTATTCATGTCGAACGAATATTAATTTACCGTATTTCCGAGATTTTTTGTCCGCCACGACCAATTATACAGCCGATTAAATCATTTGCAATTGTTATTTCACGTTGAGATTGTAGAGTTGCACGAGTTGCTGGAAGACCATTCGGCATCAGAGGTGCAACTAAAATCAGTTCAGTTTTGTTTTCATTCAATAGAAATCGTTTGTTTTTACCAGCTGGTATCGGTACTCCGGGTGCTAGTGGACCCAATGGAGCAAATGCATTTAACTGAAACAAAAGTCATCATTTATATTATTGGCTCATTTATCATTATCGATGTTTTACTTCATTCGGTGGCAAGGGAATAGCGAATTGGCCTTGAACTTGATAGGCTTGTCCATTAGCAAATATGATCGGCGCATGAACAGGTGATATCATCATTTTGGGTCGATATGGAACAGTTTCACCTTTGGGTGGTGACTAAGTAAAAGAAATTCAATGATAATATCGAAATACAAGTAGTCGTTTTGTTCCTACCTCGAGCATAATCTGGCAGATTTGTCGAAAACAAGATTCGATTGATTCGAGTTTTCCTGAGATTGTAACAGCGCGTTCGGTTGATGTTGGTAACATTTCCGATGCAACTTGAACAGATGCACCTGTTGTCTAGAAAGAAGATATTCGTGATTCGATTTTTGAACAAGTAAAAGTCACACGAACTTCTCGTATTTCTTTGATTTTTGCACCACCTTTGCCTATGATCGAACCACATTGACTGGCAGGAACAACAAGTCGTAAGGTTATCGGAGGAATTGTCGTGCAAGTTTGTTTTAAATCCTAGTAAAACAAAAAACAAAGACAAGCCCATGAAATCATATTTTCAAAATATTCAACAACAAACATCTTCAAATTTTTGACAAATCATATCGAATGCTTTCGATAGAGTTTCGATTGTTCCAACCATAGTTACAATACGTTCCGGTGTCGTACCATCACTTATATTTATACGAGCACCACTCTATAGAGAAATACAATTTTTTTTTAATTTCAAATGCAAGACGAAATCAAAATTTACTTCTTCTCGAATTGATTTGATATTATCACCACGTTTGCCAATGATACTGCCGACTTCCTTTAATGAAACAAGAAAAAATGTTATATTTCAGTTGATTTCGTTTGCTTTTTTTAAAATCTTACTTTGCCTTGCATTAATAAACGAATCGTGAGAAAATTTTCCATTTCACCTGGTAATTTCGTGTTAACTGGCTGCGGATTAACATTAGTCAATTGAACAATTTGAGGATGATGATATGCTGCATTATCCATCATCATGATTGTTGAATTTCGTTCAATAGGAATAAATCTTGTTTTCAATGGAAAAAATTCAGGGTAGGTCGGTCGTGAAAATGTGTAAAAAGCGAAGGGAGAAGGGTACCTAGAAGAAGAAAAAGAAAAATAAACGTCAATCTAATTATTCGAAAATCTCTATCATCTTTCATAATGAAAAAGCAATCCTTGATTGATTCTATTTCATATCTCGGGTATCCTTCTTTCCTTTCCGGATGAAGTAGCGTTAAAAATGAGCTGTTAGCACCCATCATCATCATCAATCGTTCTCTTCGTTTGCCTTTTTCTTCTCAACTAACTTCTCTCGTTCTCATTCTCGTTAATAGCTTTATATTTTTATTGAAAAACTCTAGAGAGAGAGAAAAAACCGAAGAAGAAGAAGAAGAAGAAGAAAAACGAGAACCATCAATATTTTACTATTGCTCGTGTTAATAATTGATTATGACATGATCGGTGAACGATTAATTCTCTCTTGCTATTTAAAAAAAGTGATTTTTTTTGTTTTATCAAAGAAGAAGAAGGAAAATCTGCTTGAAATTTCCAGATAATCATTCATCAACATGTGTTAAGTGTTTCGCAAGAAGCTCATCAATCGAATATGTTTGATATTAATTAACAGTTGGATCTAATGTTTGTATAGATGCTACGAGAACGAGAAGTTTTAATTCGAGATAAATTTGATCGGATAGTTCGGAAAAATAAATGGCATAGTCATTAAAATGAGTATGTCATGCAGAAGGCGAATACGTATGACTCGCAAAAGGATGTTTAGGGATCTCAATTAGTTGCTTGCGTGACGAGAGAACATGTGTATCATTCCATGAAATCATGTGCGTGATGTCAATTAGACTCTCGTAAGTCAAGATAGATTTAGCTACGTCGAACAAAAAAAAACAAAGTAATTCTTCTTCTCCTCCTCCTTTTGAATATGATATTTTACTTCTGTCGGAGTAATAAAAATTCACATTTGAAGTACGAACTAATCTATTTTTACATAAGATCTTTAAAAACAAACCTCTTGTTGTCATATCTTTTTCCTATATCACGTTTTTTTTTCTATATTTTTGCGGTATACTTTTATTCTTGCTAGTAGCGATGTGTCGCACATTTAACGCACATATTATGTTATGAGTACTAGAAAACTCTCAACGGATACTAATCTCTTTTCTCGTCTTTCCTCTTACTCTTTGTTAGACGATTAAATGAAGAAAAGAAAGAAAACGACTGATACAAATTGCGGATGAGCAATAGAAAAAAGTCTCGCTACGATTACGTTTTTACTCGGTTATTGAAGAAATAAGATAGAGGAAAAATTATTTTCTCCTGCCGACATTAGAATACTCAAATCAACGATGCTCAAAGAATATAATCTGATTATACACGACGAGCACGACAAGAAGCTAAATACTCATTCTTTGATATATAATGAAAGACTTTAACTAGAACTAATAGACAACTCATAGTAAATCTCAACTAGACTATAGTATTAGCATATCTTTTGTCGAAATTCTCTCGATATACACAGGAAATAATCGTCGAACAAACACTTTTTAGCGAATGTAGTTTCCTGCATTATTTTAGAACGGATGAAGATGAAGAGAGAGAGAAGGAGAGATCCATCCATTTAACTCGTATTCAACGATCAGTGATTGAATTGAGTGGCTCATTTCTTATTTTCTTTTAAATTCTTTTCTGCATAATTTCATAATGTGACATGAAGGTAGAGAGTTCATTACCTGTATTAGAAATGGAAAAATATTATTAAACGAAGTCAAGAAACTGAAAGAGAAAAGAATAAGAAGATTATTCAATATAAAATAGGACGAAGTAACTGGAAAGAAAAAAAGAAGAAGAAGAAGAAGAGAGAGAGAGAGACACAAGGAAAAACGCGAGATAGTTCGGCCCGTTAATCAACATCTCATCTTTTCCTTCTTTTTTCTTTGCTTCTTCTTCTTCTTCTTAGTTTTTTTTCTTTTCCTTGCACATTTTCTTCTTATGTCACTACTACCACTACAACTAGCATTGCTTCGCTCGCTATTGTCAGAACAATTTTCACCCTGACGTGCACGCACAAACGTCGTTGTTCGCGCAAGCAAAAAGAATTATCGTGATACGATCACCATCAACGAATATACGGCAAAAGCGAGAATTGCTTGTTCCAGCAGAACTAATTGATGTGTGTATAGATGTTTTCGGTTTAAATCTCATCTACATACATACATACATATATAGATTTTCTCAGAAATGACAAAAGCAGACAAGACGACATTATATGTCTAGAGATGTTATTTGAGTTCATCATTTCTTTTCTTTCGTATATTGTTAGATGTGGAAGAAAAACGTTTTTTTTTCTGCTTTCTTCGTCATCATCTTCTTCTTTTTCATAGCTCGTCAAATGACGTTGCCGATAGATAAATATATATGTTTTTCAATGTGGTATTAATTTCAAGAAAAATATGTAACATAAATGAAAAATTAGAATTCTCCGAAGAATATTTAACTCGAACATGTCAAGTCTGTTTATCGTTATTTTGATAAGATGAAATATCGACCACGATGAATACTCAAACGACGTATCTGTTGGATAGGATAGGATAAATCAAGGCAAAAGGGAGAAAAAAAAACGAGTCAATAGTTAACTATCTGTTTAACTGTTAATTACAATTTTCTCAGATGATTTTCGAGTTCCTATTGTACACGAACAGAACGACAGTTGTGCTTCGGTGTTCTGTAGAGTATGGTCGATGATGACGATCGAATTAGCACATGCTGTTGAAGGGCGGAGGGACAGAAGTAAACAGACAAGCAAGCAATCTTAACATTTTCTACCCAAGAGAGATATCTAATGAATGTACTGCATGAATTGCTCCAACTGATGTGTCTTGTTGTCTTAACATATATTTATATACAGAATCCAGATATATATCTATAAATGTGTGTATATTGGTATCGATCTACCTCATGCTCATCACATTTATTTAGAAATCATCGACAAGTTTCTCAACAGTCATTCGTTTTTTTTTCTACTTACGTAAATTCTAGGAAAACAACGGAAGTTTTTTTTTTATGTTATAGTATTAATATAAATATTGCCATGCATGCGTATCAATCAGAGAATATCGATACTGTTTCACGTTTTTTTGTTCTTTCTTTTTCTTTTTGCTTCGGTTAGATTGTGTCTATCTTGTGATTTTTCTATCGGTATCAGCAACGTGGATAAATATTACGATAAGTGTTGATTGTTGTTGTTGTCGTTGTCGTTGTAGAGTAACAGCGAGAGAGAGAGAG
>ERZ781398.2529-NODE-2529-length-15380-cov-4.087765_pt1 | contig 15380 bp, 19 predicted proteins | sample MGYA00433077_ERZ781398 | MGnify/ENA primary metagenome ERZ781398 (study PRJEB29847, sample SAMN06458254) | wastewater metagenome | isolation source: Wastewater bioreactor | place: South Africa: Cape Town | study: EMG produced TPA metagenomics assembly of the... | reverse complement strand
TTTCTGTATCTACCAACTATGACACAAAAGAGAAAGGCAAGACTCAGTTATTTGTCACTTTGTAAATTTTTCTATAAGTTCCTTGTTGAGTATTCTTTGGACCACGAATCACATTATTCGATGGAATTTTAGCATTACTTGTCGAAGTCTAAACGAACGAATGAATCGAATAGAAATACAATCGAAGAAAAAAAAACTACGTACGAAAACCATTGGCGGTGGATTATTATGTTGTTGTTCAAATTGATCGGCAAATGCCACTGTTCGTCTCGATTGATGGGTCGGTGGAGTCATCGATCGATGTTTACTATTCAATGGTGGTGACGGTGAACGACGAGAAACTCTTGGTGGTTCTTGATGTTGTAAATTCATAATCACATTTTTCATGACTTTCAATGGCTAAAGAAACGAAATCAATCGAGAGAATATCTTTTCTTTTTTTTTTTCTTTCGTTGAATTACTTCTTGATATTCGAGTAGTTTTTCTACATCTTTTGTCAGTTGATTATTCGTTTTAAGTAAAGCCTGTCGTTCATTTTCCGATTCACTAAAAAGAAATTTTCAAAAGATTTCGATTCAACGAATAATTAATCGTACTGCAATTGTTTTTCTAATTGATCGATCGTATCTTGAACTTTCTTCAATTGACCATCTTTATTTCGAATCGTCGCAATTAGAAAGTCGTACGGTTGCTGAGCTTGATCCAATATTCGATTGGCATTATCCAACTAAATCACTCAGATCTCATTCGTTTTCATTCTTCAAAATCATTGCAAACCTCTTTCTGTGCGTCACTTTTCACTTTTCGTTCGCGTTCTAATTCCATTCGCAACGACGTATTCGCTTGTTCAAGTTGAATAACACGTTTAGCTAGGTGAACTGAATGTTGAAGACGTCGTTTAGCTGATGTTGGTAATGATGCACCGTAGCCATACGAAAATAAAATCTTGTCTGCATCACGATCGTTCTCAACTTGAGCTGCTTGCATAACGACTTCGTCTAGTTCTTGTTCGACTTTTTCATAGACTTGAAGTTTCGTTCGTTTTTCATTTAATTCCGTATCGATTTCCATAAAACGTCGATCGGATTGAACTTGTAAATTGAAATATTCTTTTTGTATTAACTAAATTCAGATTCAATTAAAATTCGAATTCAACAAGAAAGAAAGTAAACAAACATCGTTTTTCTTCGTCAATTTTTCGATTTCAATCTGCGTTGTTTTCAATGATTTGAGATTTTCTTCGTACAATAATTGCAATCGATCGAATTCGAATGTTTTCAATTTCAATTCGCTTTGCAATTCTCCGAGTCGAATTTCATTCGTACTCTGATAATTTCGATGTTCGTTCAATAATTCGTCGTATTTTCGTTGAAGATCTCGTTCTAATTGAATATGTCGATCGCGTTCGACGATAGCTTCATCACGAGCATGTTGAAAAGTTCTTTTTCAAAACAAAAAACGAGACATAGAAACACGAATATGATCGAGATTAAACTCTTACCGATTTTCTCGTTCGTACATTTCCTTGACTCCGTCACGTAATTTTTCGATTTCGATATTTGTCTTCGAACGGAGTTGTTCCAATTCAATTTGAAGTTTATTTTCGTATTCAGTTTTATATGCATCTCTAAATCGAATGATTCAACAGAGAAACTCAAAGAATTCGTTTCTACCTCGTTGAAATATGTTTTTCATAGAGAAGTTCCTTGGCTCGTTTCGTTTCGTCTAAGGCTGATTCTAAAGTTGAGACCTTCTCTTCAGCGGAATAGTATTTCTGTTGAATATCATTGAATTGTCGTGTGAGATAGTCTTTATCTTGTCGAAGAACGACTATTTCCTGTCGTGCTTCAGCTAATTGAACGAGAAGATTTTCTTTTTCTTTCGATTGATTTTGAATTTGAAGATCGTTTTGTGTTAATTGTCGATCGAGTTCAACAACACGATGTTCGTATTGATCGCGTTCACTAGAATAGAAATCGGATAATTAAATATTGTTTTTCGAAAAGAATTTTACGATTTAATTCGATCGTAGTTTTGCTTTTTGAAATCGAATTGTTCGCAAAGATTTTTATATTCGTTTAATTCCGTGGTTAGTTTTTGAATTTGTAAATGCGTTAGATGATTCGAACGACGCTCTTCATCGAGAGTTTTTTGCATTTGAATAAGTTCTTGTCCTGTCGATGTGAGTTTATTGTCTAAAAGATGATGAGTTCGATTGAAATTCTCAATTTCGACTTCCAACGGTCGAACTGTTTCGTAGAATTTAATCTAAAGGAAAATTTCGTTGAGAATGAATTCAATTGAAGTTTCACGAACCATAATAAAATCTTTCAATGGCATCTGTTCGGAACTGGTGTCCGTTGTTTTAAGAATTCGATATTCTTCATCGGTTGGAAGAATTTTATTTTGTAAATTCTGTCGAATTTCATTTGCTTTCGAAATCAAACGTTTATTGACATCTTCTAATTGTCGTTGCCGGTCCATGATATGTGTCAATTGTTGTCGAACTTCTTCTTGTGAACGTTGACTTAGCTCACGTTCGATTTGAACTTGTGAATCGAGTTTAGTCTGTACTAATTGTCTTTGATAGGTCATATCGGCGAGTTTCTCTTGAAGTTCCTCACATTTTTCTTCGTATTGAATCTTTTGATTTTGAATAAGTAGGTCACGTTGATTTAATTCGATTTTCAGCAATTGAATTGTATGTTCGAGTTTTTTCGTTTCGAGAACGTTTCTCATCATTTGAGAATCATTACGATTGGTTTGTAGAGGAGAAATTACCCCATCGAAGTCAGTCGTTTCTGGACCAATGCCACCAGCAATCGGAGAAGAATCCTTAAATGTTGAAAAAAAAACTCTTCTTGAATTTATTTTCAAGAGAAAAACTTGCATCGAGAAGAGAAAGTCCTGCTAGAGGTGGCAGAGTACTTTCGGAACTTTCATCGAGATCACTATCGCCATCGCTGATTTTCTTCTTTAATTTTTGTGGCATAATCAATGAATGATTAGTGTTCAAGAAGAAAAAAAAGAAATGATGGAATGACGATCCATGACAGACGTAGATTCCTATGACAACCGAAATTAGTTCGATGCAATCATTAATAATTTTCATTCCTGTAAAAAAAATGAACAAAAAATTGTTTCTTTTCTCGATAATTGTGAAATAATAATCAAAAAACGATTGAATTAGATGTCGCTAGTATCACTGAGTCATATTGGCGAAGACGATTGACAAATCGAATATACGTATGCTCACTACCTATATCTTTCGTCAAATGGCAACAACTCGAAATACTTGTACGCTCGATGACTGTAAACGAGCTGTCGTTTGTCTATGTCGACATTGTCAACAAGATGTATGTTTGAAACATTTCAATGAGCATCAAGGCGAGGTAAATGATGAATTACTTCGTGTTACAGATAGTTTGAACGAACGTATGAAATTTTATTTTGATTTTTAAACTTCTGTTTTTATCTTTCTTTTCAGTAACAGTGAAAATCAAAGTAGATCATGATAAAACCGGTATTTATAAAAATTTAAAAGTATGGCGGGATAAAAAATACAATGAAATTGACAAGGAGTACAAACGTAGATATGCTGAATTAGAGAAACGAACTTCAGCGATCAATAAAAAAATTACTAAAACAGCGAATGTAATTCGTCAACTTCTCGAAGAAGGCGATATTTCTGTTGATGAACTTCGAGATATTCAACGAACAGTTGTCAATCTAAACAATCAAATCGATGAATTGTTGAATAATGAATTCGAACTTGTCGGTACGAATATTCAATTAGGAAATCTTTCGTTTTTTGTCAAAAGTAAAATTACCTGTGATAATACGGAGTTATACGCATTGGAATGTGAACGATCCATTCCAGGATATGATGGACAATGTCCAAAATGTGAACAAAATCATGTTGAACTTGCGCCTAATCGAGGAATGTACGCTGTAACGAAAGTTATTCATGATCAACTAATGAAATAAATCCACGATTTCTTTTTCTTTCTACTTTTTCTTTTCGAACATATTTCAGATAATCATGACGATTGTTATTCAAAAACTACCGACTTATTTAACAGCCGAAGAATGTGCTCGACAATTCGTCAACGATCTTCTCGAAGTTTGTGATGTTTTCTTCTTTTTGTCTGACATTCAAGATCCTTTTTAGCAAAAAGATATATCAATTTCCATGACCGAACTGATATCTCCTTCTCATTTATCATCAATTGTCAATATATCCGAAATGTTTCTACTGTCTCAACGATCATTATTCTTATGCATCGTCGCAGAAATCGGTAATTTATGTTCAGAAAAATCCTTCGAACATGTTCATTATCTAATTGGATTTCTCGATGAATTACTTGATCTAACATTTCAAAATGAAACCTATCGGCATTTATTCGAGAAATATCTCGATGAAATCACCTATGCCGATTTAACCGATCATTTCATATCCTATCCAATTGTTTTACAAATTGAGATCATGGCGATTATTGAGAGATCATCGATGCTCGTTTTTCCAATGATACACGAAAATTCTGAGTCCGATCAATCGAAAATCGATCTGTTCCTTCAAGATGCACCGAAATATTTTCATAATCTGTCATCACGTTTATTATATCGACGATTAGTCTTCCGTTTAAATCCTTCTCAGCAAGCGTCCATTTTTCGTGCATTGATTATCGGTTGCATATTTCTTCCATTGACATGTCATTCAGCATTCCTCAACGAAGTCTATCATTTACTCTCTCGACAACCGAATATGTTAACAGTAACTAATATCGAAACATTTCTTCATGTCCTATGGCCAACAGGTATCAATCAATCGTATTCGGTTCCTAGAGTTTATCTTACACAATTGCTAATTGTTCGTTTGTTCAACGTACCGAAATATTTCTCGCAAATTCTTCATATTTGTTTTCTTATTCATCTTCGTGTGCCGAATGTTCGAGTTAATTTATTGGATGTTATTGAACCTTTATGCGAAACCGATGGGTTTCAAGATTATTTAGATCATCAACAACAAGAATCAGTTCGATATGATGATCAATCGAATATATCGGCTTTCGAACCTTTACTTCAACTTGTTCGTGAACGAATGAAACGGGGCTTTCAATTGAAACAGTTATGTCGAATGAAAATTCGATCGATTCTTGCAAAAACTACACAACAGCAACAACATTTACTTGCGCAAATCGAAGAACTGAAAGATTTATCCGAACGAAATAAAGCTTATTTAACTTATAATTTAGAATTGTTGATGAACGATCCGAACAAATTTGTTGATGCTACTCAACCGCAAAATGAACCAATTTGGAACTCAAGTATTCCACCGCCGCCAATTAATTGAACTAATGAATGATTTCTTTCTTTTTACTAATATACTGTATTTTTTTATTAAATAAATAGTTGATTTTGATAACACAATCATTTTTTCCTTCTTAGCGGTTACAATGTGTTGTATGTTGGTTATTTCTGTTATCTATATATAAAGAGCAAATATGTTTCTTACTTACAGTTGTGACAAAACTGGACGATATCTTGGTATATCAGATGGATATTTTTTGTACGATGGCGACCCTAATTGGGTATATTGTTACTGTCTATCTTGCTGGCAGAATGCAATTCTTTCGCTTCCTTTTATTCCTAAGGATCAACAGCTGCAACTATTACAGCAGAAACTTACTACAACTGACGCTGAGTTAGCATCGTGTAAAAATTAACTTAATGAAATGACTGAAAAATACCAGAAAGTAGTCAATCCAAGTGGAATCGATAAATGGCGAGATTTACTTAAACAATTAAATGCTTCACAAATAGAAACTCTACATAGTCATACTGACTTTCGAGTAGATACATTTGAAACCACCTATAATCAACCGCCGGTGTAGCTAAAGCAACTATAGATGCGTCTATCATTCCTCTTGATACAGAAATCAAACAAATTGAGAAAAATATCGAAGGCTGGAATACATTTTCAACCATTTTAACCGATACAATTAACAATTTACCTATAAATGAGTCACAGTTGACATCATAAGATTTGTTTTTTGATTTATTACAATTTTATGTCGTGTTTATGTAATTGAAAATACAGAAAAATAAATTTAAAAGTAGGATCCATATCCATACGGTACTCCATATCCACCTTGATTATATGGATTTCCAAAACCAAAATTGCCATACTGATGATGATGCCATAGTTCGTAAGCACCTAAAGCAGCAACACCGACTAATGCTGCGTCGAGAAATGGATGATTTAGATGATGATGATGATGATGCATTTCGTTTTCTATTTGAATGATCGCAATAAACACATTCTTCTATTTATATTTCTCTCATCAATCGCACCGATTTATTGATGCGTAAAAAAGGCGTAGAAATCATGAGCAATAAAACACGCCTATTGACATATAATTAGTCAAAACGAAAATAAATTTCTGTATTTTTAAACCAAGAAAAAAAACAACTAAACTATACATCAATTAAATGGACTCCTACAGGTAGATTGTTGTTGTTTTTTTTCTACGATCTATTCAGATTGAATAACTATCGCTGCACAATCATTGATTGCTTGACAAGAACCTCTCCCGCTCAGAAGTAAATGCGGCATGTAATCATGAAATAAAATTAAAAATGGCGAATCATTCATTTCACATCGTCGAATTTGAATTTCAATGATGATACTTTTTGGAAGCAGACTGCTGGTTTCCAATTCAATAATTGTTTCTTTTCGTGGATACACCGACGAATTTCGAACAATTAGATTTGTTAATATCGATGAATTGATTTGTACATCATAGGATAGAGCGTGTTTGATTAAAATAACTGTTGAATTCATCGGATATTTCGTCGATTTAATTCGAACGGATTCAATAGCCAATGTTCGATTGAATGTATCGTCAAATGAACATGTCGATGGATTTGAACATTGTTTATTTCGAATTTTAAAACCAGTTTTCAATGAGAATTCATCGAGAATTGGTGACACTGGTAGATTATCAAATGTTGAAACAACAATCGTCGATGATTGTTCAAAAAAAGACGATGATGATGGATAGAAACGATTCGTTGATTTCATATAAACATATGTTGTCATTGACGAATGTTTAGCATAGAATATTCTCGGATAATCAATTGTAAACGATCGACAACATAGAACAACAATAAATACAATTGAAAAACTCATCGAAATCATAATTAATACTTTCAAATAATCTTTTGTTTTGCGTAATATTGAAACAAATAAAATACTAACGAATATTGTTGGCACGGCAATTGTATTACAAATAATGAAATTACCACGAATTGATGATCGTTTCGAAAAACCTCGAGACATAAATGGAAGAAATACTCGAATTAATCGATAGACTATTTCGATTGTATGTATCATAGGAAATAGACCACAGAGAATAAGTAAATAGAATGAAATCGATCGTTTATTTTGATGTTTATTCCAATGAGAAAGACATTCAATGAAATTTTCAATTAAATATATTGGACAAAGAAAAGTTGACCAAATTAAAACAAAATAAAACATTTGATTCTTGGAAAATATCGATATTAACATAAAGATAATATAAATAAATAGAAATGAAAAATTTCTTTCGAATTGAAAATTAATTTTCTTTAAATGTTTTTCAATAATCATATTGCCAGTGGAATAAATCAGTAAATATCCAATTAAACACGGTAAACTATATAAAACTATCGTTAGCGAACTATTTCCATACCAAGATAAAGGTCGAATTTTCATTAGAATAAACCCAATGCAATTGGTTAAAGCTAATGACATGCAAATGGCAAGAATATGACAAATGCTAAACCAAATCATGGTAAAGATTCGTAAATGAAGAGCAGATTTATTATTCATATAAATACACGTTTGATTCGAACATCGAGTTGTTTGTAAATGATATCGATGATCGAATATGATTAAAATTAAATTGAGAAGTAAAATAAAAACAATGATAAATATTTGAATCATTTTTGCTGTTGATTGTTTGTAGAGAATTAAATATCGATTGAATATATCGAAATAAATAAATGAATCTTGATTATGAGAAATTTCTTGTAAATTTTTCGAAAGTATCCGACGAATTAATTGACCAAGATTATCACCGAGATCTTGTAGAACACCTTGTCGAATCAAATCGATCTTATCTAAACCCGTATGATATTTATATCCATCGAGAATATAACCAATATCATAACCATCGATATCAAATGTATTGTAATCATTCGATGCACCTGTCCATCGAGGAATATTTTCCAACATAACATTTGCATTCGGTCGAGAAACAAAGCTGTAATCATTGATTAACTAAATTCATTTTTAATACCAATAATCATTAGAAAAAAACAAAAACATATTTTTCATACTTTCGAAGATTTCATTTGAACGAGATTGGCTCGTTGTGTACAAACAATTGCGTCGATGTTGATGAATCGATAGATATTCGCGTACCATGCATGAGAATGAATAAATGCTTGAGCACCTCTGTCGCCCATTTCTTCGCCATTTATAAATAGAAAAACAAGATTCATTTGAACAAATGAATAACTATGATCATTGAGAATATTCGAAGCTAGTTCGAGAAGAATGACAATACCCGAACCATCGTCACTTATTCCCGGACTAAATTCAACTACAGTAAGCAAAAAAAAAGAATATTTCATTAGATTTTCTCAGATAATTATTCGCACCGGTATCATAATGAACGATTAATAATAGAGTTGGAGTCGTTTTTAATGACGCAATTGTTCGATTACTAATTCGAAAGAGAATATTTTTCAATTGTCTGTGATATTGATCATTGAATGTTTGTAAATCGATGTCACATTGAAGATCTCGATGATTAATCGAACAAATTCTATTGATTTGTGAAAGTAGATATTTTTTAGCTTGAATATTTCCATGACTGTGACTAACACGTGATCCTAATGAAGTTAAATTAATTAGATAATCACGTGCACGTTCTTCACTGAATACATTCAATGGACTTGTTCGTGATTGAATTTTCGGCAAATCGTACGTTAGAGGTAATGAAATTATCGCAATACAAATAAGAAAAATAATGCATAAAATCTGTTTTTTAAAGCCAATTTTGTTAATCATTTGTGGAGATTCGTTTTCAGTATTGACTATCGATGCTAACGGAATATTTTCAACAATAGTATCCATTAAGAGTATAAGTTCTAGTTAATACGTATTAATCAGAGCGAGAAAAAAAAGAAGAAAAAAAATATATTTACGGATCAGATAAGAGAAACAAAAGAAGAGATTATTTTCTATTGTAAAAGACGAATTAGTTCTGTTGAGGAAGCTTGTTTCATGACTGTCAAGAGAACAAGAAAAAAAAAAGAATGACACGTTTGCACAACAGTGCTTTGAACAGGAGACAATTTACATCCACATTTTTCTTCTTCTTCTTCTTCTCCTTTTTCTTTTTTTTCTCTCGTCTTTCAATTGTTGTCAACATGACAGCTCGAAGAGTCTTATTTGTCTTATTAAATTTTCTAAGAATAAAAATAATAGATCTACACTGACAAACTCGAGTCCTTTTTTTTAGAATAAATATGAATATCATACTCACATATTTCATATTTCTATTGAATGAATATGATTCGCGTTAATAATTAACATTCAATCTAGAGTATATCCTTTTCATAATAAGAAGAAATTCTATATTTCTTATCTTTTTTTTTCAGATGCTGTAATGATAATTAATTACAAGCATTGCCTAGGAGAAAAACAAAGTTCTTTGTGTTATACCTTGAGACAAGGGATGAAGATGCAACCTCTATATTTGTGACTAAATTCTGATTTAAAAAAATCATTTTTAACACTTCTAATCATACATGTGTGATGCATGTAACAACTAATGCAAGTCAAATAAAATATTTCGGAACAAATATACAACACTTTGAAACGACGGAAGATGAGCAGTGTAAAAAAAGAACTTCTTATCTTATTATTTGCAGAATTTGAAGTTAATTTTCATTGGAAAACTAAATCAAAGATATAAACAAAATGATGTAATGCGTCTCTACTAATCCTCTTGTACCTAATCAAAACGTACTAAATATCTTCTCGTTGAAGCAGAGTTTCTAAGAGGAGTTCAAACAACAATGTATCGTACACTTGATTTTTAAATACTAAGTATATCAAAGTGCATGTAAACAAGAAATATGTATGGCGCGCCAAAATTCTAGCAAAGTTTTTATTGAATTATTAAAATGAATTAAATATATCTTGATTTTTTAAATATCAGGTTGTTAGCACTATTCGAGTCGATGTTTATTCGTAAATGAAAAAGAAGAGAGTGAAGAAAAAGCGACGAATACACACACTAGGACGAACGAATGGAATGACCATATATGTGTACAACACGGGTTTAAATAGTCACAAAGGGAAGAGAAAAGATAGATAAAGAAAACGAGAGATAGATAGAAAAGCTAACCACTGTAACATAGGTCTATGGTAGATTCTGAATGTGCAGCGTATACTACTACTAGAAACATCCCGGTCGTTTTCGGCCTCCACCAAAGATAGTTGGGAACGTTTTTTGCGCCATAGACCAAATCGGTTTAATAATCTTTGTAACTGTACTCCACCATCCACCTTTTTCAGCTGCCGTATCCGCACGCGTACTTTCACGTTCTTTTTCTGCCTGAAAAAATTATCAGAGGAACACATTAAATTACTTCAAACCCTCAAAAATGATGCACACAAAGTATTATCTACTCAGTATACAATGTGTTATAAGTACAAACCTGGTTAGTTGCTTTATCTTTGTTTTCCTTTTGTTCCTTTTTCAGGCGCCTCTTTTCTCTTTCAGCTTCCTAGAACAAGATAAAACCATGTATGGATATGTCCTACAACGTTAACAATGTTTGCTTACTTCTCTCTCCTCTTCCATTTATTTTCGTGCTTTTTTCAACTCCTCTTTAGTTCGTTTTCCATCTTCCTTCAAAATAAATTTAACTTCGTCAACAACAAAAACATAACTCAATCACACACTTGCGTTTGCTCCAAATTTGCTGCAAGCTCAGGTTTGTGATCAAGTTATGTTTTTGTTGTTGACTAAGTTAAATTTGTTTTGAAGGTAGATGCAAGACGAACTGAAAGCGAATTGAAACGGAAGGGAAGAGTAAGCAAACATTTATAATGTTGCACTACGTTTCTAGCATTTTGTTCTTTTTGTTGAAGAGACCGCTTGTATGCGAATGTTTAATATCAAAATGAAGAGCCGACGAAGGAGAAACGCTGACTCATGCATATCCGTGTACAACAGATAAAGACTCATGTATAATAATGTATTCTCATGAAAAGAATCATTGAAAGTTCGATATCAGAACTCCATTGTTTGTTTTAAAATAAATTGTGAATAAAACGCCCTTTTTTAATGTATTATTTCATAGTATGAGGAACGGTACTGGATGTTGGACACGTTTAATCCAGTCAGCTATAATAATATACATTTGATATCTGAAAAAGCTTTAAGAATTCATGTCGAATGTGATATTTTATAGATTATGAAAATTCACAAGTAGTAGCCAATTTTCATTGAAACGACCGTTCAGAATTTGTTATTTTCTGTGAGAAAATCACTTTGTATAAGGAATGCTAAATACAGCAGAACCTTCCATTGTGAACACCTCATCTAACTTAAAACGAAACAATTTTTTTTTTGGTTCCAACACAGAATGTTCTTTTTATAAGGTATATAAATATTATAGAATCTGCTGTCTTGAGAAGATCGCAATGTTGTGAGATTAATCGATTTATTAATTAAAATGTTTTGAAAAGCAAAGTCAAATGAGTCTTTATTAATAATTGAAATAAGTCAATGGATCATCTAAAAATACAAAACAAATGAGGAATGTTTTTCTTTCTTTTTCGAGTTCGAGAGAATTAAAATGTTTTTGTACCTTCAGTAAAAACGCATGTTGCTTGATTATGTTTGATTGTTTCATGTAATGCGTAGAAATCATATTTATCATTATTCGGTTGTCGATGAACTCGAATATGAATAAAGAGACCATCGCCAATGGATACTTTAAAAAAATAATTTATGCCATATGCAACTTGTTCTTCTGCATATTTTGAAACTCTAAAACATTCTCGTTTTTTTTTGTTTGTATTTTAAATTAAAAAAGGAATAAGCGTACTTCCATTCACTTAAATGTTTTTCTCGATGTTCTTCAGTAAAATGATGAACTTGATTTTCATGATGTTTCTTATGTAAAGCATCGATTGCTGCAACCTTGATTTCAGGTTGTTCGCTGATTTGCTGAATTTCAGGTGTAGCATCCTACAGAAAAAAGAGCGTAGAAAATATCACAGTATTTTTTAAATGTTTTAATACAAACCGTTACAGGACCCATGTTATTATTTTGTTCATCCGACATGACTGTTTTGTTCAATGCGTAAAAGTGGTAATGTAAAGAAGAAGAAGAAAATGTAAGAAAAAGGACATTATATGATTTCTTATATACATCTCGAGAATTTTTCTTTTGTTTTCAGGTATTTGCTCGCTTGTTGCTAGGGAAAAGAGGAGCGAGAGAGAAAAAAAGAAAGAAAAGTAACGTTTTTTTTTCTTTTCTTATTCTTATGACTTTATTACTACAATTGCTAATATTCAGACTAACTCAACGTTGCTGTATCAAATTATACTTGAGTAAGGTAGATTTACGCATAGGAGCGGAAAAAAGAAATATCAAATTTGCAATATTTATTTAATTCTATTGATATGATGTTGATATTATAAAATATCATGAAAATATTTGTTTTTTTAACTTCAAGTGTGTACATAAAATGTAGGCAACTTCTTAGTCAATAGTACTCTTTTATATTCACTTCCTCTTTGTGGAATATATATAAACTGTATGTATATACAACGAATTGAATTGATTTCACCATGTTTCATTATCAATTATTATTGCTTGCTGTTCTATTAAATGTTGCTTTCATTCGAGCACGTTAGTATAGTATATTTTCAATTTGTAAATACAAATTTACGTAAATCTAATACTTTATTTGTAGAAGAAGCTACTGGTAATGTTCTTCCAAAGTCTTATTCGGCATTGGCACAAGAACCACTTGCAGTAGCATCAAAATCATCAACACTCAGTATGTTAGAGATATTTCGATAAACAAAGCTAATCTATGTATTTGTGTAGATTGTGGATGTATTCGTGTTCTTTCATTTGATGACATCTCATATGCAGGTAATATTCGATACAATACAATTTCGAATGGATATGGTGGATTGAACTGGGTCAATGCTTATTATTTGAATACAACATGGGAACGATTTACATATGGTTGGAATGGATATGCCACTGCAAGAACGAGCGGCATTTTTGTTGCTTTCAATGGTGCTGGTCAACCAATGACATTTAGTCTTCCTGTTGGTCAATATTTTCAATTGAATTCAGTTTCATTAGCTGCAGCATGGAATAACAATTTACAACTAACAATCAAAGGTACACGTAACAATGTTCTTGTCTATCAAACAATTGTTAGTTTACAAGTTGCAACGCGAACAATGCTTTATACATTGAAATGGGCTAATATTGACAAGATTTCATTCGAAGCAGCTGGTGGCACACCATATCCAGGCTTGAGTGGAAGTGGAACACAATTCGTCGTCGACGATCTCGACATTACTATTTAATCAAACAAACATTTTATTCTCGAACATTTGTCATATCCTCGTTTTTTTATGATAATAATAAAAACTTGATATCCGCCTATGTGTAATCACGTAGACTTCCAATTCTTCAAATTTTAATAATAAATATCAACATAAAAAGTCGCGTATATTTATCATTTTGCAGTTTCATGAATTCATAAAAATATGTCGAATCGAGAAGAGATTGTGCCAATCGATAGAAGTCCACAAATCGTTATGTATGCTGAATTGATAAGAAAAAAAGACGATTTTTCAATGAGATAGTATTTGTATTTAGAATTCGTACTGGAGATAAAGTACGAAAGCTCGCTATCATATTATGTATCATAGCTGGAATTTTGATCACGACTGCATTTGCAATTTTAATTGATATTTTAGTCAAACAAAACAGACGACCAGTCGAATCAGGTAAATCATTCTTGAATTTATCATATTGTAGAAATATTTCCAATATATTCTTATCCAAAAGGAAATGCAACAGTAACTCCTATTGGTAAACGATTTTTTAAACAGTTTGAAAAGAAAAATGTTTTTCGAAATAGATCAAATGAATAAAACATTCAGTTCACCGATCATATATCCATTAGGAGATAATGCTCGACCTTATCATTTATCCGTTGGTGATATCAACAATGACAGCAACGTGGACATTATTTTTGCGAATCAACTCAATCATAGTGTTGACATTTTGATAAGTCAAGGCAATGGAACATTCGTTTATAATAGTTTATCAACAGGAATCGATTCACATCCACAACATGTATCCGTGATCGATCTTAATCATGACCAGCAACTCGATATCGTTGTTTCAAATAAAGGTGGATGTAATTTCGGTGTTTTCATTAATAATGGTAATGGAATATTTCAATCACAAGTTACTTACCCAATTAGTAATCAATCATGTTCACCAACATTAACGGTTGCTGATCTCGATCATGATACTCATGTTGATGTTGTTGTTACTAATCGAAGTGTAAATACAGTTGTGATATTTAAAAATACTGGTCGATGAACATTTTTTCTCTTTAGAAATTATTCTCTCACGTCGAATACTGGTGGACATTTTCCTTCAATAATTGATATGAATGGAGATGAACATCCTGATATTGTTCTCACGTATAATAGTTCCAATCGAATCGGTATTCTATATAACAATGGTACTGGTGAATTATTCCGAGAACAATCATATTCCGTTGGAAACCAATCGAATCCACAAGAAAGCCGTATAGGTGATATTGATAATGATGCCAAACTTGATATTATTGTCGCAAATTATGCGAGTGATAATATTGCTATACTTCGTAATAAAGGTAATGGAACATTTTATCCAATGGCAACAATCTCAACTGGTATGCAATCTGGCCCAAAATCATTAGCTCTGGTTGATATGACGAATGATAACTATCTCGATATCATCGTTGCAAATTACGAAGCAAGTAACATTCAAATATATGCGAATCTAGGTGATGGAAATTTTACTCTCCGAGAAACTTATTCACTTGCTAAAGGCAGTCAACCGATTTCATTAGTTATTTATGATGTCAATAATGATGATAAACATGATATGATTGTAGCGAATGTTGGAAAGAAAAATATCTGTATCTATCTGTCTCGTTGACGTAATAAATTCATTTCTTTATTTGTTGTTCCCGGCTTTTAATAAAACAGACGCAAATA
>ERZ781398.2525-NODE-2525-length-15398-cov-3.838623_pt1 | contig 15398 bp, 7 predicted proteins | sample MGYA00433077_ERZ781398 | MGnify/ENA primary metagenome ERZ781398 (study PRJEB29847, sample SAMN06458254) | wastewater metagenome | isolation source: Wastewater bioreactor | place: South Africa: Cape Town | study: EMG produced TPA metagenomics assembly of the... | reverse complement strand
CATCAATCCCAAGTCCAAGTAAACAAACTGAATTTATTATTTTCAAAAAAAAAACAAAAGTTTTCTTTTAAAGATATTGAACCATTAGCAAACAATGATTACGCTCCATCGGCATCAACATCCGGCTCTGAACTAAGTGCTTCACCATCGTCACACTACGCTTCATCTCCAACAACAACAGCAACACCCAGCGATTCATCTCAATCAAATGAATCGTCGATTTTCATTAAACATTTCGTATTCTCGCCTGATTGTCACATTCGTATTGATTTTACCGGTAAATTTCGTAGCGAACAACTCTTAGGCACGGACGCCTCGATTAAAAACGCACTCGTCAATCTCTGCGTTGGCTTAGCACAGTTAGCTAAAGTTGATATCTATCTCAAACGCATTTCGCACAAGAAAGGCATCAAAGGACTCGATCGTTTATTAGAATTTATTCAAAATAAATGTAAAAATGATATTTGTGCCACCGATGTCATCAAAGGTATCGTTCCTCTCTCCTCATTTTCGCAATTATTCACCGGCATACGAGATCTATTCTACTTGCCAATCGATCAATATCTTCGCGACGGACGAATTATGTACGGTTTTCAACGTGCTACGTCATCGTTTACCACGAGTACGACATTAGCATTGATTGAATTGAGTAGTCAAGTTGTTCGTTGTGCTCATTTCACGGCTTTGTTGTGTTTGGAATTGGTTTCGTCATCTTCATCGGTGGCCAATGGTTCGATTAACAGTGCATCAACTCCACAGGCAATCATGGCACGAAATCACCCGCCACCAAATGATCTACGTGAAGGTGTTTCGTATGCGATTAGCGCGATGAGACAAGGACTCAATGCAACGTCGCATCAATTGCGAACGGAAGCGAGCTCAGGACGACGACGTACCGGTCTTTTAGGGCTTTTTGGAGGAATTTTGAGACAAATGCCGTCGGCAGCGATTCAACCGATTGTTTCGACAACACAAGCTGTGGAAAATGTTCTTACTGGAGCGCGAAATCATCTCAATAAAGATGAACGAAACGAGGATCAGAATAAATATCGAAATGAACACAAACAAAAACACTAACTAATCTGCTATTTTAACGCTACGGTTTTTTTTTCGTTTCGATAAACTCTAACTGTGTGTTTATGTGTCTTGTATATCACTATTTTCACTCCTGACATTTTCTTCTTCTTTTGTATATTATTCATACTGGCAATGAGTGTGTTTGTAAAAACGTTTTCTTTTTTTCTTCTTTCATAAAAAAAAACAAGAAATGAAATACGAGAAATTGAATCGAATTCTTTTCGTTTTATCGAAAATATGTATTCTAAGAAGAAAGGAATAATATCTATGCTATATCAATGAATAACAGTCGCTTTCAAAAGACATTTATTTCAAAACTATCATTTTCTCATCATGCATGTATACATGTATATACATCATTTTCTTCTTCGAATGAATAGAATCGTCGGAGCAAAGAGGTGTAATTGTTTCTGTCTGATATCATTATCGACAGTGTTCCGTTTTTTTTTCTCTCGTTCTCTCTTCTATTCAATTCCAATGAGACTACCTGTTGTGAGAGAACGAGAGTCTTTATATATTCATTCTTTATATACATATAATGAGCATCGACATGTATATTGTCATCAATGATAAAATGCTAGTAAAGACGATTGTATATATTCTTAATGATCAAATAATGATTGTGATAACCTGTTTATTTCAATTCATCGTTGGAATGTCATATCACTTCTATGCTATATGTTCTGCTTTTCAATTCATTGATCGCTTTTTTTTTCATGTGAGAACGACGACGACGACGACGACAACGATTTTATTCGACTAATGGCTATCGTTGTCGTCGATGGCACCCGAGTATCGATTGTTCCGTTCTCTCTTTCTTTTCTTCTCTACCTGGTCATTAAGTATTGCGGGCGGCAGATAAACGGCGATATTCTCAACACCCATGTCTTTATGATCAACTATGACAGTTAGAAGGATGATGATTAAGCAAACAGAAACGTTCTCTTTCTCTCTTCTCTCTCTCTCTCTCTCTCTCTCTCTCTCTTTCAAGAGAATATATATATTTAAATGATTGAATGAATACAATAAGCAGGTAGACGATAAAAAATTCAATGAGACTTTGATGATGGCATATAAATACTAATCGAAACGAATTCCTTTCCTTTCATTTCGACAATGTTATCACTAATTTCTTCTTCTTCTTCTTCTTCTTCTTCAACTTCGAACTTCAAACAAAACCATCATCAATGTACAGAATGTCGAAAATCGTTCGCAACTCATAGGTAAATCATATTCTTGATCAGCTAGTATCTCTTGATAAGTCTCATTTTCTAGTGGTCTAAAGCAACATATGCATATTCATAAAACAATCAAACCCTATACATGTGAAGTAAGTCTTACGAGATAAATAAACGAACGAAGAAGACTAAACTTTCGTTTTTTTTCTCGAAAAACAAACAGATCTGTTCGAAAGCTTATACTCAATCATCGAATTTATGTCGTCATAAACGTATTCATTCACGTGAAATCAAATGTCCAACTTGTTTAATAACATTTCCCAATGGTCAATATTATGTTCGTCATAAGAAGACTTGTTCAATTAATTCGACTATGAACGAAGAAACAAAACGTAAAGCCATTGGTGTTGCAGCCACTCAAATGTATACTTCTCTCTCGAATAACACAATCAAAGATAATCTAACACCGGCAAATCTTCCAATGGAAGCATGGACATTTCTGCATAAACAAATTCTTCTACATCTGTATCAACAGCAACAGCAATTGCAATCCCAACAGCAACAACAACAACATGAGGAAATTGAAGAGGATGATGACGATGATGAGGAAGACGAAGAAATGAATACGGACGCACCGTTGGATTTGACTATACCGAAAAAAGGTTCGATTGAAGATGAATCGAATAGTAGTAGTATGATATCGGATGAAGATGACGATGAACAACACATTGAACAGCAACAACAACATCGTTTGCGTGGAAACGGTTTTTATGAATGTGAATTTTGTTCGAAACAATTTCGACGTGCTGCCAATCTAACTCGACATTTACGAAGTCATACAGGTGAACAACCATATACTTGTTTAATGTGCACTCGATCATTTAGTATATCATCGAATTTACAGGTAAGATTTCGTATCAATCAAAACGAAATCGTTGTGTGTGTGTGTTTTTTTTGTGAATATACGTACATTATCGAAAATATTTTGTAGAGACATATTCGAAGTATTCATCATAAAGAACGACCTTACGGTTGTCAAGAATGTGGCAAACGTTTTGGACAACAAACTAATCTTGATCGTAAGTTTTGTCAATTGATCGTAAAAATCTATTCAATTCTATTTATTTATTTATTTTTCAGGACATATGAAGAAACATATTACTAATTTATCTCGTGTTTAATTACTCACTCTTTTAGATCTCATTTCTCATCTTTTTGTCTCTCTCTCGTTTACAGTATCTTAACATCTGTTTTCTAATCGAGTTCATTCCATTTTTCTTTGTCTTCTGTTTATATTAAATAAATAACTTATACGCATACGAGAAAAGAAAATGTCTATTTTTATTCAGTTATTCATTCCAATAGTTTGGATTCTGTTGAAACCATTGAATAGTCTTGTCAAGTCCTTGATCAAATGAAACTTGTGCATTCCAACCCAGAGATTTAATTGCTGCATTCGTTGCTATAGCATATCGTTTCTCAATGAACGATCGTGGTTTAATAAATGTAATCGTATCTTCGAATTTTTTATCAGGTTGAATTTTTTCTAAGATTTGTTTTGCAATATCCAAAATGTTCAGTTCATCATTCGTACCGATATTATAAATCATTTTATTTTTGCCTTTATGAAAAATCGTTTCAATTGCTTGAATAACATCATCGATGTAGATATAATGTCGAATTTGTTTACCATCGCCTGTAATTTTGAATTTCTCATTGTGAAAAACATTTTGAATGAACGATGGAATCACTTTTTCGATATGTTGTCTCGGACCGTAGACATTACTCAGTCGAATAATCGAATAGGATAATTTAAAACTTTCACCATAAGATTTAACGAGAAATTCTGCGGCAGCAATCGTAGCTGCGTATGGATTAATAGGATTGAGAAGACTTGTTTCTTGATAACTTCCACTCGGTGTTTCACCGTAAACTTCATCGGTGCTTAAATGCAGAAATTTCTGAATTTTACCGTAGATTCGTGCGGCTTCGAGAACCGAATGTGTCCCATAGACATTCGATTCAGTAAATGTTACACTATTACCAAATGACGAATCAAGATGAGCTTGAACTAGAAATTCGAAAATACGTATTCAACAAAACGAAATAAATAGAATTCTACCGGCAAAATGAACGATATGCGTGATATTATATTGTCTCATTAAATGCAAAACGATGTCTTTATTATTGATATCAGCTATGATGAGTGAATAATTGAATGATTGAGGATTAGCGATGTTTTTTGTATTGGAAATTGGATCAAGACGATCGATGTTCACAATTCGATCTTGAGGATATGTTTCCAGCCAATAATTGATGAATGTACTTCCGATAAATCCGCAGCCGCCAGTGACGAGCAGAGTTCGTGGTGAATTTGGATCGATTTCGATTGATTTTTGTCGAAGATATTCTTCGATTGTTGTTCGTATATTCGGTAGAACGAATGATGCTCGATAGAGATGACGTGTTTCAGGTGAAATCATTTGTTTGTTCCAATCGTCGAATTTGTCAGTTAAATTGTCTGTTTCATTCGTATGAATTTGATTTTTCTTCGAAAGAATTTGCTCGAACCAACTCAATGAAATTGTTCCTTTGTTACAAACATCAATTTGTCCGCTGACTTTCCCATCATGAATTAATGCTAAAAGAATAGGTAATAAATCGGAGAGAATGGTTATATGATGAGATTCATCAGCATTTTTTCGACATAAACGTTGCAGTGTTTTTAATAAATATATTTCATTGAAATCTTCGTCGGTAATTGGCGTAAAAATTCGTGCACTAGAAGACAAATAAAAAAGAAAAATGTCTTTGTACTTGTCGTACGAGATTAAAACTTGCTTTATAATCGGTGAATATAGTTGAACTAGTTCTTCTGTTGCATTTTGAATGATATTCACAGGTGAAAATGGATCCGATTGATTGTTTTCATCGGTAAATGTTAGTAAAAGTACTGGCACAGTTGAATAGAAATCAGCTGTGACTTGACAGATATAAACTGGAATTAGAAGTTGATTGTTAAGTGTTTCAACTAATGGAGAATCTGTTCGAGTTTGTTGTTCATTTGAAATAATAATAATGATACGATCGGGTTTATCACTGATGAGTTTTTCTTTGATTTCGTTGAGAGAAGTTTTTTCGTAGTATTGCTCGTGCAAAACTATTTGTCCAGCGAGTTCTAACAGCTCGGAACATTGTTTAACGAGAGCTGTTTGTTCCAAACTGAAAATTAACCAACGCATAGTCGAACTTGTCTAGTTTTTTTGGGTTCTGAAAAAAGAATGTAACACTGATTCCAGACACGATAGGTAGTAATTGCGCAAAAATGTAAGAAATAGAAAAGAAAAAAGTAAAGAGCTACTTTGCTCAGTGAGATCGGTCTACAATGCAGCATTTTTTCTCGTCTTTCTTTCCTGTCGAGTATTTCACTGAGGAGAAGAAGAAAAAAAACGTCAGTTTCAACCATCGTTACTTACGTCTAATAACTAAAATTACATTGAAAAGAAAGAAAAAGTATGAATGTTCTTTTTCTTTGATAGATTAATCATTCTGCCGAAGTATAGAAATGTTATGTTTACTACACAAATAATCATATGTAATTTATTATTAACAACAATGGACAAGTTCATCGAGAAATTCAACTGAATACTGTTTTTTAAAACAAAAAGAAATCTTGTTGTAATTTTTTTACATAGATAAGAAAATACTCAAAAAATTCCTGAGAAAATATTGAAATTGTTTTATTTTGATTATACATTTTTCATTCCATTTGAGTATGAATCGTTTTAATCAGAAAATTCGAGTCTATTTTGATACGGACTGTCTGCTCTTTGCACCCGATCAGTCATTGTGTCACTGACTGCTTCTGGTTTCGAAATATTTTGTTTTTCAGCAGACATTTTCAGTTAATTATTTAATAGAATCGAAAATTATGAAACTGCAATTATTCAACTCAGCGTTCTCTCTGCATGTTTGTGTTGAAACTATTGAAAAACAAAAAATATTTTACAGGTAAAATTTTATGAATATTAAATTAGAAAAATAATTCATACGTGTGCCATCTTGCAAAAGGCCATTTTGGAAAAATGTTGTTTCTGAGGAAATGAAAGTGCTATTTTAGAATGACGTATTTATTACATTCATAAATTAGTAACTATATTTACGTCAAATGCAAAACAATAAAAGAAAACTCAAAAATGTTTTTTCTGAAGTAAAATAATCGGTAGAGTGCAATAAAATTCCCGATTGTTCTGTTGAAGCAATGAATCATCACTGTTTCTTTCAGCGTTATTTTTGTTTTTCGGTTCTATAAAAAAAAAAGAGTAACAGATTTTTCTCTCATTCATGACGACGAGAATTGACGTAGTTCTTCATTCTCCTAAGATGCCATATAAATAACGAGATTTTGCTCTTCACGTTCATTTTTACAAAGTTTCTAAAAAACACATCGTCTACAAGCAATTTTTCAATAAAAACATGGGCTCGGGTTTTTCACATTATCATCATCATCATCCACCACCACCTTTTAGACCATATCATTGCGGTCCTCATCACATGGGTCCCGGATTTGGATATGGTCCCCACTATCATATGAGACCCGTTTTTGGATTTGGTCACCATCATCATCATCATGGTTTCGGTGGTGGTCATCATTTCGGAGGCGGGCATCACTTCGGCGGTGGGCATGGACATTGTTAATAAACTCATCATCAACATGTAACTATTTTTTTTTTGTTGTGAAAATAAATATTCTAATTTACAGAAAAAAAAGAAAGAATCCTTAGCGTCAATTATTCACTAAAGATATTAGATTATGCTTTAAAAAATCATGGAAATTCAATCGAAGGCCATTTCAAATCATATTAGTTCTTGATAAGATTATGTCAGAAGATTTCAGTTTCAAATTTTGTACGAAGAATGAAATCAGATCTACGTATATACACAGATACATGACACTTCATTTTCCAAGTACAATATACATTGAAATAAATTCGAAAGATGGTTATACATGAGTTCATTTTCGTTTCAACCTTGACATTCTTTGATGGAATGTACGTATTTAAAAAGAGATTAGAAAGAAGAAAAACGAATATGATAAATGATATAACAGCAGTTAAGCTTCTAATGTGTTTTCCTTTAATCATCGACAACAAAAGGTGTCAGAATACTGCTCAGCTGTGACATCGTTTGTATGCATAAATATTCACAGAAATGAATGAATGAATTCTATTGATATTCTTTTGAAAAGAATTTCTTCTTCGCCGTAAATTTATCTCATAACACATCTGTGCAAACGGAACTTATCGAAATTTTGATATCCATTTAAAACATCATCGCTTGTAACAACTTGAACCAATTGTCACGCATTATTTAAATCTTCTTCTTCTTCTTCTTCTTTTTTTTTGTTCGACTACGGCTAACGATTACGCTTATTATCTAGATTACTGGATCGTTTTACAGTGTACTCAATCATGCAAATTTACATGTTCATGAAATACGTAATCCTCTCGTTGATCATTTCTAATTCACTGTAGTAGTTTTAAGTTAATCATCATCATCATCATCAAAGACAACGAAAATATATTCTCGATCGTCTTCAATTGTTTGCTTATTCAACTCGTAATAGATCTTATGCATACGTAATATCTTAAGTGAGTACATTCGTGAACTATGTAATAATCATCATCAGAACTTAATTTACTAAATATGTTAGAAACAGATGGACAAAACGCAAGCTACCTTGATTTATGATATTAATTTCTCGTAGAGAACAAATGTTATCTAATCGAAAATTATTCTTGAACAATTGTGTATAAATATTTGATCTCATAGAAAAAACAATCAATGAAAATTTAATAATGTAGATTAAATTTTTTTTTCTTCTTGAATATATATTGTCTAAGCTGATACATTGAACAGATGGTGTCGCTTGGGTGTCACCATTATTTTCTGTTGTTCATCATTTACCAGCACGACGATGGCGAATGGGTCGAACTCGAATGACATATTCGACAAACACCATACAATGAGACAGAGTCGACCGTGATAATGGTTAGAGAGAAAGAAAAAGACAATAGATTCAATTAAATGCTGCAGCAGCAGTAGCAATGACAACAACAAGCATTCCCTTGTGTGCGTATGTATATATATGTGTGTGTGTGTGTGTGCTTTGTCAACGTACAATTTTTCTTTCGCTTAATCAATACATTCAATAGAATGATCTGTTGTTCAAACAAAAGAATTCACTTTCGCCTTGAAATTTCATACGATTGAACGCACCAGTAGAACAATTAAATTGTCTCTGGTCATTTTGTACACATATAAGCATATGGATAAACAAAGTAAGTGTGTATGTTTGCGAATGAAGTCGAGATTGAATTATAGGAAAGAAAACTGATTTCATCGACCAGATGCCTCGTTCGTTCATTGACCAGATAAGATTTAACATATCATGTTAATCATCTTTTTTCAATCGTGATTGATGTTCATTCAGACAATAAGTTCAAAAAGATCGACTATAGTTTGTCTATTTTGACATACGAGCTACCTTGGCTATCATTAATTTTCTTTTTTGCTTTCATGAATAAATGTGTATATTGTTCTTGATTCGAAAAGAGGAGAACAAAACAAGGATCATCCAGATCGTTTGATCATCTTGGTATGTGGTATCGTCGATGTATTACGAGCATCTTGAATGTAATTAAACCAGATGCTTTGTAAACGACCGGCTGATTGTATTTCAAGATCAAAACAGACATGATGTTCAATCAATGTGTGAACCACATTCATATATCATCATCACCGCAGAGAGCGAATCATTGACCATGAGAGAACTAAAGGGCGGTCGTCATAATATTTATCTTGTATCATTAACAGACAACCCAATATACGCACATACGCCAAAGCAATGAGCAAAATGAAGGCTACACTACATTTGTCTTTTTTTTTCTTCTTCTCTTCTGTTATAATAGCATCAATAGACTGCAAGGCAAGTCGAAAAAAAAAAGAATTCTGTCTGTCTGCGATTATTTCATTTGTATGTAATCTTCTTATGATGAGTGTTTAAGTAAAATATCTTTTTCTTTTTCTCATTAACAATCGACTGTACTTATTTCTGTTTTAAATAAGAATTAACTTAGGTAATCAGGGATTCCTGTTCACATGAGAAATCGATACTAATCGAAGCAAAATGGAAAATAGTCACCGCCTGTTCGATTCGAAGTCAATCTGTCCATTGTATAACCTCAAGAGACTAGACTGGTCATGACTTTGGTACAAACTGATGAATTTTTCATAATTCTACTTGACGCATTAGAGACAGACTCTTGATCGACCGATTGCCTGATGTGTCCAGTTTCTTTTTATTTTAATCTCTGATGTGTACACGTGGCATTTCATGTCGGCCAGTTCGAAAGAAAAAAAAACCCATTAAATGAATACAAAGCTTAGTACAACTATACATCCGGCAGCAGTCAATTCATATGACTCGTAAGTCCGGTCAGACAGTAGGTAATGATCAGCGCGGTTGACCGTGAAAATGAGCTGTATACTCATTTTACACTATGAAAGATGAAGAGGAGAGAGAAGAAGAGAAGAGAAGAAGAAGAATGCGAACAACAAGCAGCAAAATTCCATCTTTTTTTCGAAATGCACTACTCCGCAGGGCCACTTTAAATATGTTCCTTACACTTTATGTTCAAGTGTTGTTCTTTCTAATTTTTTTCTCTCATTCTTTCTCTTTCGCTCTCCCTCCCGTTTTGTTCGTCATTACTCTTTGACGGCAATTGAACATTATTACATCACCACTGGTAACATCTAACTGAGAATAGTGTAGTGGTGATGTTTGTTGTGCATATTTCATCTGTTCGTGGCATCGATGGTGAAAGGTCGCCAGGATAACTTCTGTCGCTTGATACTAAAATGTGCCGATTGACCGGTCGTTACGCACATACAATACATAGATATCGAGGGATCGAACGATCAGTTATCGGTACAACGGATTCATGTTCTACTGGAATGAAATAGACGAAGCGAAGATAAACGCAAACATACACATATAAAGAGAGAGAAATGTACAGTGGCCAATTATATGACTATGTCAATTTTACCGCTTCTAATGGGCAACTACATTACATTACGTATGTATAGAATCATTAAGTTGGAAACGTTCATTGAATTCTTCAGTTTTTTTTCTTCTTCTTCTTCTTCTTTATTTTCTTTGTATGTTGTCTATAAGTAACGAGAATGATTACGGAGCTTGAGGTGATTCGTATTCGAAGCGAGAAAAAAAGAAAATTACTACCGTTTACATGGCGTAATTTCAACTTCTATGTACGAGACAGTGTTGGCCTTAGGGTACTAACATCGTTTTTCTTTCTCACTCGAAACAACTTCTTTGAGTTTGAAAATGAGTAATAGTTATGTCGTAGAGAAGAATAAATGTAAGTCACATTGTGTGTGTCTGCCTTCCGGACTCGATATATGTCCGTTCAAAGGCGGGCAATTAGAAACTAAAGAAAAAGAAAATTTTTCGATGATGATTATTACGTGATGATGAACCGGAAACGGATCACGTGTAATTATCGTCGAACAAATCTTTCTTTCGATTGTGAATAAGATGCCAGATGCATAAAAAGTAATCGTCAACGAAACAAAGCTACTCGAATAGGACATTGATCTAGCCTCTTGATGATGATGATGGTCATCATCATCGTCGTGCACATTCTTGGATCAACATTTGAATATCGATACTACCACCAACTGTTCCTCATCTAGACGATTGCATGGTGAGTTCAGTCGTTTTTCTTCACTTTTTTTTAATCAAATCTGACCGCAAAACGAAAACAGACAGCTGCTGTTGCTACCATCATAATTGGCGAGAGCGATGTATTTAATAGGTGAACTATGGTACGTGCCGTGTTGTTTGATGCTGTGCAATGTGCGTGTTCAATTAGATACTCGCAGCAGAGTTTTAAACAGCCGTAACATCAGTAAAACACACGTTCGTTCGTTTCCCCACGTTTTTTTCACTCAACTTTAATAAATATCTTGTGTAATCACCGGATATATACATGTACGTTCAAGCGCAGACATTGAAGAGAGAAAGAAAGAAAGAAATCGTTCAGGTGAGAGACATGATTTGTTTATTTTTGTTCATTCAACATTGAATGACAGTCTGTTTGTACAGTAGTGTTGATAGATATCCGATCGACGCCTACTACGAACTATTGTTGTCTGCCTTTCTTACATTCAAATTGCAGAATAATATTTTCTTTCTCTGTTCTTCGCCTTCTTTACTCTTAGAACAAAAAAAATCAAACATTAAACTCACAGATTTTATCTTTAAATATTGAACTTTTCGAAGATTCATTATTCATCAATTCGATATCTGTTTTAGATGTAGACATTTACACTGATTAAATTATACGATTTTCATTTTCGTATATTTATTTGAATGAATAGAGACCGATGATGATGATGATGATGCGTGAAGGAGAAAAGCATCTTTCTTTTCTTCTTGTTCATTTTGCATGCGTTCAAGCAGACAAACGATTCTATTAAGTAGTAAGTTTCTTTTCTTCTTCATCGAACATCCAAGGACATTAGTTTTTTTGTTCTTTTGCGTTTTTTCTTCTTCTCTTCGATTGGGGATGCTCCGCAGGTGGATGAATGACGAGATAAATGTTCTGTCATCCCATTTTCCTGTTTCTGTCAATAGTATTCAGTCTCCTTTGAGCATTTCTAAGAGACAGAGAAGAAGACGAGTGTTGATATAATAGACCTCGATCTAATCGAAAAAAGAAGAAGAAGAAGAAGAAGAAAAAGAGAGAGAGAGAGAGAAGAAAAAAATCTTTTTCCTCTTTCGCGCTCCTCTACTTCTTTCTCAAGAGAGAGAAAGAGAGGGCTTATTATTACTTGTCGTAAAGGCGTCGCCGAGAGACAAGTGCGTACAGATCTTTCTCTCTTTTTCTATATATATATATATACACTCACATACATACATACGCAAACCGGAAGATTAGAACACTCTCAGGTACCACCTGCATGATCCGTTGTTATATAATCACTTTTTCTCGCAATTCTCAATGCTAATTTTCCAGTAAGTTGCGCGTGTTGTAAATTAGCTCGGCAGGAGAACAAAACCTTGCATATCTTTGATTTGTACCTTGAACTGATATCGCCCTTTTGTATTTATCATATGAAAATAGAGTATTGATTCTATTTATTTCCCATTATCGGTCAATGTATTGACTTGTAATTTCTGCTAAACAAAAAATTACTTATCTCTGAGAATTGTTTTGTTCTTTTTTTTGCGAGAGAGCATTGAGAAAAGGTATATGCTGTGCGTGTTCAATTTTGCTCATCATTTCCTGTTCCGTTTTTTTCTTCTGAAAAATCTTGTCAGGCAAAGAAAATTGTTTGAAGGTAGTAAAAAAAAAGAAAAGAAATTAGGGGGAAGAACACAAATGTCTCTCCATAAAAATGTAAGTAGAATGTCCTTGGCTAGTAGTTGCACTATAGTAGCTCGTCGGCATCTTTTCTATTGTTTTGTGTCACGCACTCGTGAGTGAAGCACGTAATACAAGTACGATAAGTGTCTTTTTCGAAAAATGTACATATATGCGTTTGATCTTTGAGCAAATGAATATCTATACTTAGGTGTAAAGATCGATTATGACACTTTTGTTGTCTTAAAGAAGAAATTCAATTGAATGAGATGAACTATTTTATATTCGACTTCTATTGTTCGAGTCAATATTGAATTTAGTTTTCATTTTCATGTTCATTCGTTCGAACAAATGAAGATGAGAGGACTATTTTAAACTCTAGAGTTTGTCCGATGTGTTCAATGAACTTGAATAAATAAAATACTTCTTGTCAATATGAATATTGTCTTATATGTAAATAAGATTTATGATTCGTTACAAAAGAAATTTTTTTTTTGTCTTGTTCATTGCATGTCATATTAGTATTTATTTGAATGATGTATTCTATAAATGTATGTGTCATCTCTTCTGCCAATATTTCTCTATTCTATAATCTTGTGTTTTGCTAAAATCAACTGTCACACACACAGAGATACGCATGTGATTCCCCTATTGACTCTCGTTTGCTTTTGACTAATCATAATAATCGTCACGAGAGCGTAAGTTAACCTTTATTGTCTTTGACACGTTGTCATTCGTCGAACATTGAAAACAAACAATATCTATGCACTGACCATATTCAAATTTATAATTGACCGAACTGTACACCTTTACTATGTCGATGTCTGCATCGTTCTTTTCATAATCAAGTGTGATATCGGTGTTCAGTCTCTTTTTTCTTTTAATATAGTATTTTGTTTCGTATAGACAAAAGAAAGAACTTGTCTCGTCACAACGAATACTAAGGTTTCATACGTAATTTTATTCTGTTCTTCTTCGACTTCGAGTGTGTGTGTGTGTATTTTTTGATGCAATTGTCGAGTCCGTGATGGTGTAATTTTTGCCGACATCGACGTCTAATCGTTTAGAGTCGTTAGATAGATAGATGAATGACTGAATGGTAGATAAAAATGGAACTATGATTGCATAAGTAGATAGAGAAAAGAAATCTCATTGTATGTATGTATGTATGTCTTAGATAATTTGATTTGAACGGAGATGAGAAATAGAAATCGGAAAGAGGAAAGTGCCTGTGTGTATATAGATATATGTGTACTGTACTGATCGAATGAAATCGATCTCTTTGTTCCGTCAATATTCCATCTGACGTAGCATAAGTTCGTTTATTGATTAATTGTACAATAGAATTAGTATAAATGTCAAGAAATAAATAAGATAGTTATTCTTTTAAAGTCATTGTCTGAGAACGCGCCGGGAGTCTGGTCTGATCGATATATATATATATGTATGTATGTTTGTTATTTCATTTTCATTATCATTATCATCATCATTTATACATTTTTGCCCTGATGACATGATGAGTGCACATCGAGAGCAAACAATAACTAGAAAATCAATCGAATGCACAACTCACACAATCATGATTCCTATCTTTTCTCTTTTCTTTTGTCTTCGTTTACATGATCTTCTTCTTTTGTTTTTTTCATGCATCATCATCGATTAAATAACAATATTCTCTTTTTTTTTTCTTCACTATTTATTGTTTTATCAATCAGTCGTGTGAATCTTATTACATCATTGACAAGAATGAAATAACAAAGAATGTGATTCATATCAAGATTCGAATTTATGATTCTCTCCTTTCATTCCTTCTCTTGTTTTTCTTACTTATCATTATCAGAGAATCTCTCTCGAGAGCGAAAGAAAGAGAATATGAACAGTTGTTAGATTTATTAATAACAATCGATCAAGCAGCATCATCTATTTATTATTTTAGATTAAAGCCATAATGATATTTCTAATTTCAATTATATTTCTTATCAATCATCTCTGTCTTGGCTTAGATCTCAGTAAAACAAATAAATTCTTCGTAAATAGATAAATCTAACTTTGGTTTAGGTACATGTCGTGCACCACTTGGTATTCAGTCTGGTTTAATTCCTGATTCAGCATTCGAAGCAAGTTCATCGTTAGATGTATCCCTTGGTCCGCATACAGCTCGTATCCGATCGGCAATTGAAGGCGGTGGATGGTGTCCGAAAACGTTAATCAACAGTCAAAGTGAAGAATATCTACAAATCAATTTCTCGAATTTAACAGTTATTACTCTCATCGAAACTCAGGGACGACACGGTCCATTTCAAGTAATCAATCGATTTGAAATCGAAACGAAAGAAAGATTTAGTTTTTGGATTTTGTAGGAAGATTATGTTGATTATTATCGTTTGGAATATCGTCGTGATCCGACTCATCCGTGGATAAAATATCGTGATTTCCGTAAGAAAGAAGTGTTCTATGGCAATTCGAATAATAACATCGCTGAAATACGCGAAATTGCTCAGCCAATTATCGCCAAACAAATTCGAATTTATCCAACACAAACAAATGATAAACAATCGAAAAGAATGTGTCTTCGATTAGAATTATACGGTTGTTTAAGTAGCGATCATTTAATCTCCTACCAAATTCCACAAGGTGATAGACGTTCGTTCGATATGGATTTCAGTGATAAAACATACGATTCATTATCACAAAA
>ERZ781398.2524-NODE-2524-length-15398-cov-4.256208_pt1 | contig 15398 bp, 13 predicted proteins | sample MGYA00433077_ERZ781398 | MGnify/ENA primary metagenome ERZ781398 (study PRJEB29847, sample SAMN06458254) | wastewater metagenome | isolation source: Wastewater bioreactor | place: South Africa: Cape Town | study: EMG produced TPA metagenomics assembly of the... | reverse complement strand
AACATTATGCTTGAATTGTGATGATCAATACAATTCTTTTTTTCTGATTTTAAGATCATATGGCGATATGTACAGAATATAATTGTTTATAATATAAAAAAGAAAGAAAGAAAGAAGAAATAATTCTTCGTTTAAGTGAATGCCAGACGAATCGAAGATGAAATAAATGCGAAAGATGAATATGCGTGCGTGCTGCTACTTAATGCATTTAATGTTATGGTAGTTAGAAGGAGAATAAAGATAAAGAAAATCGGTAAATGATGATGATGATCGTAAAGTTCTGTTGAATATATGGCAAAGAAGTGAACTCAACCGAGAGAATATGTTTATATTTGAACGAGTGATGACATTTTCTTGTCTACAAAACAGAAACAGAGACAAACACATACGGAATTGCTTTTCAACGCTTCTCTCTTTTATTGCTAACGAATAGAACATGCGACTAGTATCATCGAGCATACGTATTCAATGTATATATGTCCTTTTGTTCGTCGTCAGTCGTTGTATATACATAAATATTACTTCGAAGATCTTCATTTTGATGCTCAACTGATAGACATGCACGCTAGTGATGATGTGCACGATCAATTAGAATCTGTTAGCGTGTGATTTGATCTAGATAAATATTAGAAGAAGAAAAAAAAAGACAATAAGGAAATCGTCGTGATTTGAGCATGATAATTAGCTATGTTCCTTGATTTCTATGTCATACAGAAGATTAATCTGAATTTGAATAAAACAAAATGAGAAGAGAATAATAGATAAACATCACAAGGACACGTATCATTTATCCATCTATATAGTTTCTAATAATCTCATCGAAAAATGATTCATATCGATTAGTTGTGAAATTCTTGTCCATAGGAGAAACATAAAACGGAAATGAATGGTAATTTTCAGTCGACATGATTTGCTTGACAAAAAGACACTATTACCAAATAATATAGATTCGACGGATTTTATACTGAATTAAACTCAACGAACATGTTTCGATTGCTACGCTTGATTGATCGATTAGAAACTGAATTATTATGATTATATAGATAGTATATTTATAAGGTCGATGATCAAAAAGTAAAAAAAAAATTTTATCATAAAACCGGATAGATAACCGGTAACTATTGGTACAGTCAATGCGTAGAACAGATTCAGATGAGTCGCTTGCACCAGGAGGCCGAGCTGATGATCGTTTTTTCGTTATTGCAACGGTAGTTTTACCATTTATTGCTCAAGGAGCATACATATTCGATGTGTTTTACTATCACAATCATGATGCCAGTGAGACTGGTTACGAAGGTTTACTTTCATCGATTTTAAGTGTTTTCAATTACTTACAATACAGTGTTCCACTTCGTTCACGTTATTTACGTTTTGTCTATCATTTATCTCTTTGGCTATTATCCGAAACTGGTACCATAGGTCACATAGTCTATTACTCGAAAAAAAATGATGTTTTTCACATTGTTCTCTATGCCGTATGGGCAACGATCGATACAATTTATTTCATTTGTTTAATCTACTGTCGAGTATTTGGTAAACGTCGTGGTTTACATGTACATATGGCACTTGAACAAGAACATCTATTTCATTTCATATCTCGTTTAGAAGTTATACTTGCGATATTCATTCCCGTGTTTTTCGATACACGTCTCATTACATTAACACGAGATAATATTGCGTTTTACATTCTTTTCGATTTTTTTGCTGAATCATATCATCGATTTAGTGGCGTACGGATAAAAGCGACTTTATACATATTTGTTATTACGGTTACAGTATCGGTAGCCACCGAATGGATACATATAGCGAATCATAATAGCAAATTTGAATTTGTCTCGTTGGTTTGTGAGTTAATTGCTGCTACTCTTTGTTATTCATTGATTGTTATGCAGTTTTTTAAATCGAATTTTTGCGAACCAAAAAAACGAAGACGTCGACCGGCAGAAAAAGGTTTAGTATCAACTATATCGAGTCAAACCTATGAAAGTCGACTCGATGACATTGTTCAAGCAGATGGAACATCTGAAGTACCTATTTGGCATTTTTAAATTTATTTTTGTACTGATGAAGAAAAAAAAATGTTAATAAATCAAATTTGAATATTCGTATAGATAAGGTTCTTTTATGTTGAGAGTAAGATATTTATGCTGGTTGAAAATTGAGACGAATATTGACTTCACCGTTAGATTTAAGACCCAAAAGAGTAGGTAATTTAACCCATTCATCGAAACTTCCACGTTGTCTAGCTGGTTCTAAATCGATTTTAGCTGAACCGATTGAATCACGGTCAAGTGGACCATCACAATCGTATACTTTTATATGAATATGTTTGTCTTTTTTTCCGAGACGACTAATAAATAAAAACAGAAATAGTGAAATATAATTAAGTTTTTTCTTTTTTTTTCTCTTACAATTCGAATGTTTGATTCCATTGAGGATTATTTGAATTTTGAATCGTAGTTGTTCGTTGTTTATAATCGTCATCAACATAAACTTCAACATAAGCATCATTTGCACCACCAACTGTATCTTGATCTTTAAGATTTCGAGCTTCTACAATCGTTACTGTTAATTGTCCAGCCATAGTTTATTTATTTGTTTTGAAATAGAGATTAAAGTAATGCTTGAGTTAGTCAGTGTTTTTATATCAACGAAAAGCCTTCAAGTTTATTCATCCAAAACGACAGCTATTAACAAACATGAGCAAATTACATGTAGTCGTTTTACCTCGACTTTAGTCATGAGTGATTCATATCATCATCATCATCATCATCATCATCATCATTATTACTTTCCCTTTTTTGTTTAATGACATTACAATGATTGAGTACGAAAAACGGAAGAAATTAAACAAAAATTGATTTTTCTTCTTTTTTTTTATTTTGAAAAGAAACCCCAATGATTATCGACAATGGCACATCATCTCCAATTATAGCCAACGAATACGATAATGTAACAATGAAATGTCAAGCTCGAGGTCGTCCAACGCCTCATGTTGCCTGGTTTCGTCGAGGTGAAGACAGAAAAGAGCTAACTAATCAAACCCGTTCAGACAAAATCATTCTCGCAAATAATACTGATGGTCTATTTCATTTAATTAATATAACTCGAGAACAAAATGGACATTATGAATGTCGTGCATCGAATGGTGTCAATGATCATGTTGTTAGTAAACATATTGAATTACGTGTTCTATGTAAGTAACAACTCGATGAAAAAGAAAGTGCGTGTACCGTTCGTTGAGTGTAGTTTTTTTTTATTTTCAATTAAGAAAAAAGGTCATTTATAAACTTTGAAATTATTAACGAAAGAAGAGAGAGACCAGAAAATTCTTCTAAAAACATTGATTGTCTGTTTTTTGAATTTAGTTCAAAGCATACTTAGCATAAAATATCTCTTCAATAAATTTTCTCTTTTTTGATGAATAAATTATGGATAGAATAGTGTTAATACTTTTCCTTTTAATTGAATAGAAAAAAATAATAATGGATCTATTAGATATTCAAAAAGAAAAAAGAAATTAAACGACGCAATTGAAATAAAGAAAATAAGTGCTGTTAGTTAGTTAGTTATGCATGATTAATTCTATTGATTTTTATTTCCTCCTCATCGTCAAACAGGAATTTGTTCGCAGCGAGCATATTTTATCTATAGTCTATGCATTTAACATTGAACGAAAACAATTTGTTTTGTATATGTATATTTATCCGAATGCCCTTCAACAATAATAGCTCGAAGTGAAATTGTTTTGTTGACCAGAAGATTTATTGTTATGACGTCGAGAAATATATATGACTTGGTTTAATTATTTTCTTTGATTTGCCACGCAAATTCGCATCACACACAGATGTTTAGTTGTATATAAATGTGAAAAGAGAACGATGATGAGGAACAATTGTTCTTGACAGAGAATAAGAGACGCCGACCATCGGTCGACGGCGCGCAAGATTGCATTTGACCTCAATTATTCTCATTATCAGTATATTGCAGCCATTAATAAACAAAAGCATGAGTAAAGAAGAATAGGAAGAAGAAAAGAAGAACTTGACCTATGTCTATCGGCTCTATTCATGAGAAAAGATGCGTATATCCGGAAACAGTCGGCGCCGTCATCCTATGTGCTGACCGATTTCGCCAACAAAAATAGCCAAGTTCTAGAAAAATCCGTGACATTTCTTTTTCTTTCATGTTTTGTCATGAATAGAAAGAATAAACAATAGATCACTTTAGACAACTTATTATTTCTCACGTTTCTTTCACATGTCACAAATTTGAGCAAAATTAAATCAGCAATGAAAGAAGATCTATTTACTTTTTTTTCCTCGTGTCCTACAAAGAGCATTCTGAACGAGTGCGTAACTCTCACATCAACCATGAAATAATTATTATTGACTAGAAAAAATACAATAACGAAGTTTTAGTTCAAAGTCTTTGTATTGAAAGAGGAAACAGAGAAGAAAAGAAAAATTCATGCTGAAAATGTACTCATATTTTCGAAAGGCGACCCTTTATGCCTGTGAATTATTGCATCACGTATTGATTCATGTACTACGAAATATGAACTCAAGAATATGCTTAAAATGACCTTAAATCCAAACGAGAATTTAAAACAAAAATCAATAGAATTGTTATCCGTTTTTATTTTCTTTTTCGTAGTAGAAAGAAGAAAAAAAAGTTGATATCAATAGCAAACGTATATTTTGGATCTCTTTACATCCTTCATCTTTAAGTTTTTTTTATTCCTTGAGTTTCGTTCTTTTGATACTCGTTATGGTTTCTCCTTCAATGTAGGCGCTGTATCATTCCTACGCTGAAAGGAAAAAAGTAGGAGTCGCATGCACGCAATCTAGTAAAAAGAGAGAAAAAGAGAATGAGAGAGAGAGAAAGAGAAAAAAGGAAGGAGAGAAAGTGCGATAAAAAAATGCGAGAGAAGAAGAGAAAGCATTGACCAGATAGCTATTGCACAGACTTTATTTCTCTTTTCTCTCTATCTCTCTTTCTTCTTCGTCGCGACTGATTGTTGTGCTGTTGTTTACCATCATCTTCGTGATCTTTTTCTTTTGCTCACTCATTCTAACTCTCTATCTCTTTCTCTCTCTCTCTCTCTCTTCTCTCTTTCTTTTGCTGTTACTTCTCTCGTTCGCGCTTTGGTTTATTTCTCGCTCAGTCAAAAACACAGATGATCGCCAATACCACCTACACGTCTGTTTCACTCTGCTGACGTCGTCAATAAGAACAACTGGTACTTCAATCACCGAGACACACTCATATTTCAAGGAGCCCTATATATTTGTTAAGTAAATTCCTACTTACATATATATATATATACCCTTATCACACAATAAAATCAGACCCATTCATTTTAATATCGAGAAATAAAAAGACAAGAACTCAACAAAATGACATCCTGGTTTATTATAATCAATATTGCTTTATTATTCTCATCCTCACTTGTTCATGCCCGACACCGAGAACATTCAAAACGACGATATTCAACGAATAATGCTGATCCATTTGCACCGTTTGATTCATCAAATGATAATAATAATAATAATAACGTCTTTGTTGATATTGTTGATACTCAAGGAGGAATTGACCCGGAAGAAGAATTTTCTAATGATTTCATTGAACAACCAGCTAAACCAAAACCGACAACAACAACAACAACGACAACAACAACTCTACCAACTTACCAAGCAAGCGAAGAACAAATCGAACAATTTACACGTTTATTAATTGACCGTTTGAATTTAAAAGAACCACCGAATGTAACAGTAAATGTCAATGATGAAACAGGTATTCCATCGACAATTATCAAACAACTTGAACATCAAACACAAGAACAACAAAGAATTAAAGATTTCAAAGAAAAACAATACTATCGACAACAGAAACTACACGATGAAGTTTTGCCAACAGCTGAACGTGCGATTTTACCTGGTGATTCAATTCCAAACTATGCTTGTCAACGACAATTATCAGCTAAATTAAATCTTGCTGACAAAAATTTACAAACAATCGATTGCTTTCGATTTGCTAAATCACCAAAAGAAACAAAAAGTCTACCAACAAATCAATGGATAACACAATTACGTTTGTATGTTCAACGAAATTATTTCAATTGGAATGATCTCGAAGAACCATTGACAGCCGATATGTTTCGTGTCTATCAAGTTTTTCGGCCAACATCCAATGATACAACACACTATCCACCAATAGGTCTAAGCGATACAGCACGTTTGCCCATTCGACAAATCAAACAACTAAATGATAACTGGTATGAATTAACAATCGATGCGAACAGTGATAATACGAATATTCAACAAATTTATAAGCAATTAATTATGCCATGGTATGGACTTGCTATTGATCAAAATCTATATTCATCATCGACAATGGGACGATCAGTATCAGCATTTAATCGGCCATACTATCGACAATATCACGCAAGAAAACACCCGTTCTATCCTGTCCGTTCGTCGGATTCGGAAGAAAATATTCACGAAGACAACAGTAAAGAATCTCAGCAACAACATCCATACATGCTAGTTGAATATGGTGACAAAATTTTCTCATCGTCATCAGGACGTCGTGGTGCACGTGATGCTCCGGCACGTCCTGCACGTGGATGCAATCCATCAAGTCCATGTTGTCGACGTTCACTTACAATCGATCTTGATCAAGGAAATAACGCGTTAAACTTTGTTATCTATCTACGACAACTTGACATTGGCGAATGTGTCGGTTTGTGTGGTGCAGGTGGTTCGTCACTTAAACATACGGATGTCAAAAATGCCCAGCAAAATAATGAACAAAATTCAGCATATAATCTTCTCTTGCTTCAAAATGGTTTACATCATAATCGAAATGGTTCAATATTTAATAATCGTGGTGAGCATTCATCGCAATGTTGTTCATATTCTCGTACAAGTGGATTAGAGATAATGTATACAACGACCAATGGTGGACCGATTATACGCAAACTTATACCGAATATGGTCGTGGAAGAATGTAAATGTGGATTACCAGCAACAATTCAACAAGTATAGAGATAGACTGACACTGTCCCCTATGTTTCGCATCATAGTCATCATTGTTGTCATTATCGTTGTCTTGATCCACCTCTGTGATACACGTCCCCAAAAACAGAAAATCTTAAGACCGGAGGGTAAGACTCACGGAAAGTTTGAAAGAAAAAAAATATAATTAACAAAGATTCTTCTTTGGTTAACTCGGTGATTTCAAAATATCGTTTTTTTTTCTTTTCTTCGTTCAAAAAACTTCTTTTTTCTTTCGTTATTATCATTTGTTGTCTGTTGTGTGTGTTTACACGTATATACATATACATATATATGTCTATCTATTATTTTTTTTCTTTTTCGTCTTCGTAGTCTCCCTCTCTCTCTCTCTTCTATTCAGAGTGCCAATTGATCAAGATTTGTACTCGAATTGGTCAGTCGTTAAGTTTGTTTTTTTTTCTTTCTTTGCTTTGTCTATTCTTCTGTCTAAAAAAATACTAAAATTGAACAAAACAACGACTACTACTACATGAAATATCTTCTGAGTGCATTCAGTAAGGCGAACAGTCCAACCGCCCAGTCGCTGAAGGCTTTTCTTCTTCTTCTTCTTTTCTTCTCCTCCTTCACGTTCTTCGTCTCTTCATCTGTTTTTCTCAACATTTGTTCATAAGGAATTGTTAATTGATCGATATCAATTATAATATATCTTGAAAAAAAATATTCAGTTCTTATATCGACATAATTAAGCACACTTTAAGTCAAAGATTTAATTAAAAAACAATGAGAAAAAAATCTTCGTTAAGTATATTAAATATTTTATTTCAAAGAATAACGAATATGACTTCTTTTGAATGAATATTCAAATATTTATATTCACTACATTAGTGAATCAAACATTTTTCATAGAAGACAAAAAAAAACAAGAAAGCATGTTCTAAAGAAATCGAATCCCATGTGTTATTTTTTTTTGTTCTGATTCATTTGAAAATTTGTGTAACAAATAGCATCTCATCTTAATCGAGTATCAATCGTTCGTTCTTTTTTTTTCTTCTTTTTCTTTTAGCGTTTAACTGTATGTGTATATGTATGTGTGTGTATTAAAGAAATCTAACTATCGTTCGTTGTTTGATGACAAAAAAATAATTTGATATCTTTCGAACTCATATATTGCTTCGTGCCCTTGCTTGTCAAATGTCATTGTCGATTGTGACAACAAAAACCTGAGAGATATAAATATATCATAAGTTAAAATATACGTCAGAGTCTCTTTATCAGCAATCAATATAAACTGATGGATAGAAATACAAAACAAAAGATCCTTGAAAGATCATTCGAGAAGAGAATTAAATTGGATTTTCTTGAAAATGAAAACTATTTTATGTATGACGTCAGAAAATATTTCATTCGATATTTATATATTTAATAAAAATTCTCACGAGATTAATGCAAATAGGAAAAATATGCGTTCGCCTAGTGCACAAAGTTAAGAAACATGAACGACCATTGGAAGTACATTTATTCTTAAAAAAAATTCATAACAAGATATAAACCATGAGTTTCACCCTCTTTTTTTGTCAGTCTTTTCATTTCTACTGGCAATTAAAGATAAAAATAGACAACTATTCTCATAACATCATCTGTCAAGTGAGCAACGGAATTTTTAATAAGAAGATATTTAGTTGCGAGCCAAATAAACATTTTTTGTGAGTATTAAAAGATGATGAATAACGTATCATTTCTTTTCTAATTAATTATTGACTAAATTTCAACGAGCAACTAGAATCAGACAGACTTCATTAAGACATCAATAGAAGCATCTAAATTTAATGAGACCTATTAAGCATCTTGAAAACAAAAAAAGGAGTGAACCCTTTGTAACTCAACACCTCCGCAACCTTGAAAATCAATATTTATTTTCAGTTACTCCAGCAATTCGTGCATTAGCCATGGTCGTTTATAGTTCGATCGGTAAGACCGTACATTTACGTTGTTCAGCAACAGCACCATTCGATACAATAATGTATTGGCGTCGTTTTGATAATCAAACCATATCGAGTCAATCATCTCGTTATCGTCAACAGCAACATATGCATCATAATCATTTACAAACAACATTATACATTCGAGATGTTGAAATCGATGATTTCGGTTTATATGCTTGTTATGCCGAATCGAAAGCTGGCCGAAGTCAAGCCGTTATGGAATTGAAACAACATCGTCATCCTTTAACAACAATCGCTGAGCCAACAGCAACAGTACGCACACAAATACTCAAACGAAATAAAAGTAAGTTGACAACAATTTTTGTTCATTAATTGAGTTCTTTTCTAGTTTCTCAACAAACATCTACATCAGGAGTAATTCAAAGTCTTCCATTGAATAATTCACCTTCATCGAACACTTTTCATTTGATTTTTCTTTTGAGTTTTATTCGTTTGTCTGCTTATTTGTAAAACGTAGATTTTAATTTAAATGTCTTCATGTTGTTTCTTCTTTCTCTTATTTCAAAACAAATAAACAAGTCGAACTAATTAATTAAATATTCTCATAGCGCATGTCGAGTACGCAGACAAGCCTTCAAATGAATTTCTTCGAGCAGTGTCAACAAGGCAAACTCAGTCTCATTACACTCGTACAAAAATTGCCCGATGAAAACCTTGCAAATGTACCCTGTTTACTGTCTGATCAATTCGGTCGACATTTACAATTAGAACAAACATTCGATATTCCCAAGAAAATTTCTCAACAAAAGATCGAACAACATTTTAATCGAAAGATCTCTCTCGATGATATACTTCATCAGCAATCTATTTCAGGTTGATTAAGCCAAATAAATGCTAAATTTTCTTTTGACGTCATTCATTTGTGATAAGCTGTTTGCCAATTTTTTGTTTTCTTTTCTCTTCTCTTTTTTTTTTGTTTCTAATTAAATTCACGAGATCAAATCTTGTCATCTCACGCGAGTAATAAACTTGTCACGTGATGTAAATATAGAAACCGACATCCTTTTCAAACGCCATTTTGCAAGTCAAATGCAATTTATTCTAGTTTCACAATTCATCTCATCAGAAAATCGTCTTTCGCAAATCGTAATTAAACAACGATATAAAATAATTGCAAATCAATTCAAATTGTCAACATATTTTATTGAAAAACAATATGAATTAGCAATGAATGCACGCGTTCATATTCCGCCTATGCTCATGCAACGAATTGTTCGTGATGCCCAACGAATCATTCGTTTAATGTTACAATTTGTCAGTCAAGATGATGATAAACTTCAACGAATAACGAAATCTCTCAATCAACTAGAAACTTACGAACAATTATTCGAGACGTATTGCTAAAAGAAAAAGATAATTCAAAGAGTATATTTGCATAATTTTTGTCCGCAATCAAACTTTTTTAATTCTCATTGGAATTGATTGTGTCAAACAATGTCTATTGTGAAAAATAATTAAAAAAGAAAGAAAACTTTCAAGCATGATAGATTAATTAATGATAAGAAAAGAGAAAACGAAAGTTTAATTTGATCTTTATCAATCGGAGCTAGTTTAATTTGAAAAATGATTTCGACGAATGTTCTCATGATTAACAATGTAGGCCGACTGACATAGTTGTGCACGTGCATTACATAGGAACGTTTTTCTTAGCAGGTAAATTAATATTTAAAAAATATTTTTAATGAATTTCTAATCTTTTTTCGTCCTTGGCTTGACATTTCTTATTACGTTCTTTAATTTTACTTATTCTATTTAGCCGTTCGTTCAATTAAAAGAATTAGAAATGAATCCTTTCTTCAAGTTCTTATGTATTATATTATTGAAAATATGTTTCTATTTTAGTGTAAACTTGCAAACATAAGATAAACCCAATAATTGTCGAATTAATTTTTTTTTGAGGGTGTTGAAAATTAATTGAATCATAAAAATAAACGAGAAATGCAGACTATGTTAATAATGAATTGAATCTCTAGGGATATCGGATGATGAAAATAGTAAATTTGAACGCAAAACAATCTTCTTTTCAGAGAAAATTTCGTGCTATTGTTTGGTATACGCCTACGATTACGTCTAAATATAGATTAGAATTGCAAATAAAGATCGAACATTACTGATAAACCAGTTCACCTTGAATGAATTTTAACACAAAAGAACCAAAAGGATTGCATATATGCACTTAAATAGGCTATATGAATGATATTACAGAAGATAATACGATTATAATGTTTGTTCGTTGTGAAGTTCTAATTTTTCACTGACAAGGTCAACTTTCAACAAAGACAAAAAATAATTTACAAAATCTTATTGAAATTCCGTTATAATATTTTGTCGCTAATACCAAAAATAATAAAAAAACATATTATTAATTTCTTTTTATAGATTACGGATAAAAATAGAGGTTAAACTATGTGTTACATTTTAGAGTTCATGAATTGAGGAACCTGGTCATCTGAATAAAAGTTATTAGTTTTAATAACAAGTCTCTGTGATTTGAGTCATGATTAATTGTATAAATCGTCAATTCAATTTGTTGTTTATGTAAAAGATGCTCTTTAAAATAATTTCAAACAATCAAATTTTTATTCGATCATATTTATTAAAAACTAAGCTCGTAATAAACAAAATATTATTGACAAAAAAACGTGTATATTGAACTGAACGAAATAAGATTTCAAGTCATTTTTGTTTTAATATTTTTATTTAGTCAATTATAAGAAATTCGATGAACAAAAACATGTTTAAATTTCGCTAAAACCGAATTTCAAATGAAATGATTCAATTATCAATAAGCTTTAATAGTTCAAATTATGATTGACATAGACAGAACAATTTGAAGATGAAAAATCGGGAACATAACAGTTCGTAATGGACCGTTATGAACTGTTACGCCCCGAAAAATCGTTTTGGATAATGTTTAGAAAAATTAATCGAATCATTGAATTCTTTGAAAATTCGATCCGTGATAATAAACAAGAAATGATTTTACGTCTAGTCGAAAATACGTTTTCTAATATAAAACAAAATACATGAGCACGAATGAGTGATCTATTATTATTCTATTTCCTGTAGATTAATTTGCTAGAACCTATGACATAGGTCAACTAAAAAATAGAATATCCTTAATTTGACAGATTTGAACACGAACTCTGAAAATATAACCGTCGAATCTGCACTTTTAATTCTTCATGATTGACCAGTATACAATCTTTTAAACTTTATCACTAACAAAAATGTAGATATTTCCACAATATCAATTTTTCTGATTGAAATCGAACAACATTTGGCAATTTGAATAGCTGTTCTTGTAGAAGCTTTCTTTTGTTTGTAAAGTGAAATCAAATAGAAGAAATATATTCACATAAACATATTCAATATTGAATGTTTTATTTTTATGCTTATATGTAAAATTCTATTGAATCTAAATTAGGCACTAGATAGAAGGTATATAGTTTGATTTATTCAATTGATAATCTACGATAGTTTTAAAAATTGAAACAACAGACAAAAAACTACGAATCAGAAAAATGTCATTTTTCATTATATTTATGTTGCCATGACCGTATATGTTATGCTTCTTCAGTTGGAACATCTGAAATAGAAAACAGCATGAAAACTTTTGAAATATATTTCGAACAAAAATTAATTTACTGGTATGTCGTTTCGGTAAAATAACATATTTCAAAATCATGAATACTAATGTTATACCTACAAGGCCAAGTGCGCCTAAGCCAACGCTTAATAATGGCCACGCTTGATCGAAACCTAAATGAAAAAGAAAACAGATAATCTTTTATTAGAACAAGTAAAATTAATCTTTTCCAATTGATTTCCTCTAGGGTTTCAATGAAGCTTAACTAATTCATTGATATAAACATTTCTAATAATCTCTTTTTGCTAATTATATCTTTTATCTTTTTCATACCTAATTTTTCATTTGAAATTTGAATATCTCGACTCATGTTGATGATTATTCTTAATTATTTTATTCTAGAATACAAAAACAAACGATAGAAATAATTATATTTCAAGTTGATTGTATCATTGACTATTAGTTTTTCTATGTTTTCCTCTCTGGATTTTGCCGTTCTTTAGAATAGTGCCAATCGCACGCGTGCTACTTCCGTCATGTCGATTAATATTACTGCAAAAAATTGCTTCTCCTCAGCTAATACCATTGCTGTTTATATGTTATAAGACGAAGAAGAAAAAGAAGAAACGTCAAGAAAGAACATGATCAGAAAGAGGAGTTCGTCCTTGATGAAGTTAATGTGTACGTTTGCGTTTTCTATTTCTTATGTTTTTCTCCTCTTTCTTTCTCTTCATTTCCTATATGGTTTTCCATACAAGGATATAATTAAATGAAAAAAAAAACTCAAGTGACAATTTTATTTCTGAGACATTGTTTTAAAAAATGTGGCAATGAATTGAGAAGAAAAAGAAATTCATAAGCATAATAATGGAAGTTGACAGACAGCAAAATTAATAAAACATCAACCGATTCATTTCGATTGAGAAAAATAAAATTGACGTCTGATGGAACTCGAAAGTAGATTTATATCGGATTCAATTCAACACTCAAGTATTTTTTTGGTATACGAGTGGATTCTATCAAAGAATAGCATGACATCTATTCAATGTAATCGATAGATTATTTTTTCCTATTGGCTCGACATAGAAGAATGTATAAAATATGGACTACGATCAAGTTGCTACCACGTCAATTATTTCATTTTCAGTCGTTTTGTCTTAGTTAATAAATAAATATAAAACGATTTTGTCCTTAATGATCAATTTTTCTATCGATCATATACTCGAGCTACTCAAAATTTATTTCTACATCGGTAAAACACACATTGATTTAATAGTTTTTCTTCAGATTCGTAAATCATCATGGCAATGGCATCATTATCTAATTCGGCAGAACAGCCGCCAACTGCTTTATACAACACTCGTAGCACTTGTATGTTTACTAGTTCAATATTTCGTCATTGTTCTTTTTTTTTTGTAAAATATTAATTTTATAGCGGTGAAACGATTAATGCGTGAAGCTGTCGAAATGAAAAATCCAACTGAACTCTACTATTGTCAGCCGGTTGAAGTAAATACTATTTCGATTATAGATATTTTTCTTATTGATTCAAATTAGGATAATCTTTTCGAATGGCATTTTACCATTCGTGGTCCTATATCGACTGAATTCGAACACGGAATCTATCACGGTCGAATTTTATTTCCTGTTGAATATCCTATGAAACCTCCATCGATTATTTTGCTAACAGTAATTGTTTAGAAATGAAAAACAAAAATTAATGAAAATCGTTCGTTGATTTAGGAAAGTGGACGATTTAAAACCAATGAAAAAATTTGCTTGTCAATATCAGGTCATCATGCTGAAACATGGACGCCAACGTGGGGTGTACGAACGGCTTTGTTGGCTATTATTGGTTTCATGGAAACGCCAGGTGAAGGTGCTCTAGGTTCACTTGATTATACACCCGATGAACGACGAATTCTTGCGAAAAGGTTTTTTCTTAAACTTTTGTTGAAAATATTTGAATAGTTTAGTCTTTGATTTAGATCACTAACATATGTGTGTCCAAAATGTGGTGCAGCAAATAGTGAAATCTTATTACCATTAACCGATAAATCCGTTGAAGCACAGAAAGAAGCCAAAGAATTAGGCAATCAAATTAATTTTGTTAAAGTAGATTTTTCTGTATTCGATTGATGTTTAAACTAAAATTGAATTTTATTTGCAGAAAACTGAAACTAAACTCGAAGAACAAGAAGAAAAGAAAGAAATCGTCGCTGAATCGGCAGAATCTTCTTCACCAGATCCAACTCCTGAAATTCCATTAATTAACACCGAAATTCATACGCCTATTCATCATTCAGTTCCACATCAAACGACATCAAATAATAATTTTCTAAGCATGTTGATCTTTGTCTGCTGTTTGATACTATCATTTCTAATACTTCGACGACTCTTTATTACATTCGGCACGAATCGTTCATATCCACCATCATCCGACTCCTATCACGATGATTTTTAAATGAAGGAAAAGAAATAAATGCAATTCCTTGTTTATATTTATACATATACGGGCTTATACTTCAAAAAGTATCACTTATTCACTTATTAATGGTTCTCTTGTTGTTTTCTTTGCTTAGCTATTCATTTGTATAGATTTCTTTTAAGTTTTGCTGTTTTTTTTCTATTTAACTGATGGACAAAAAAATAAAACGAAAATAGATTTTCATTGAATTTAAACGATGACGTCAATCTATTCGATAGATAAATATAGACATCTGTTTGATAATTGAGAGTATTGATTAATATCTCAAAGGGAAGAAAAATAAACGTATTAAATATCGA
>ERZ781398.2507-NODE-2507-length-15458-cov-4.052068_pt1 | contig 15458 bp, 14 predicted proteins | sample MGYA00433077_ERZ781398 | MGnify/ENA primary metagenome ERZ781398 (study PRJEB29847, sample SAMN06458254) | wastewater metagenome | isolation source: Wastewater bioreactor | place: South Africa: Cape Town | study: EMG produced TPA metagenomics assembly of the... | reverse complement strand
TGGGATTTACATGGGTATCGAATAGATTTCTAAAATTCATAATTAATATTCTTTTATTTTTCTTTTTAAAACAATATAGGAAACAAGTCCAGCATGTACAGAATTGGAGGCTGTAATGATGGATTGGTTAGCAAAAATGATTGGTTTACCCGACGATTTTCTTCATTCACATAATGATACGACTGGTGGTGGTGTCATTCAAGTAAGTCAATAATAATTAATAGATTTTTGTTTTCGAACAAAATAGAAATTGTATTAGACATCAGCTTCTGAAGCAACACTCATTGCATTACTTGCTGCTCGTCAACAAGCTCTTCGTCGTGTTCAGATGCAATTTCCTCATTTGAGCCAAGCTGAAATCAATGGACGACTTGTTGCATACTGTTCGGATCAAGTCAGTTACTTTTGTTTTCTTTTTCATTCTCTATTAATCAATAATACATAGACTCATTCATCAATGGAAAAAGGATGCTTAATCACATTGGTTACACTTAATATTATACCGACCGATGACAAACTAAGCTTGGATGCTGATGCTCTACGAAAATCAATTGCCAAAGATAAGAAAAAAGGACTTATTCCATTTTGTGTAAGTATATTGGATTGTTAATTAAGATTTTATAATGAATATGCATATTTGTATAGTTATGTGCATCATTGGGTACAACTGCTGCTTGTTCTTTTGATGATCTAGTAGAACTTAGTTCGATATGTAAGCATAAATAAATATATTTGATTGTTATTAATACATATGTACAGGTGAAAAAGAAAACATGTGGATTCATGTCGATGCTGCTTATGCTGGTAGTGCATTTATTTGTCCCGAATTTAGATATCTTATGAATGGTATCGAACAAGTTCATTCATTTGCATTTAGTCCATCCAAATGGTTATTGGTCAGTTGTTCTTTTTTTTTGTCTTATTTTCGATTTCTATATATTGCATTATATTTTATTATTTAGGTTAATTTTGATTGTACAGCTTTATGGTAATTAATATTATATTAATAATTTTCTATATGTAACAAAGATGAATTTAGGCTTCGATCGAGTGATTCTGTTGGTGAAGCATTCGATGTTGATCCTTCTTATTTACACCATGCAAATACAGGTGTAGCTATTGATTATAGAGTATGTTCAGAAAGAGAGCAAGAGAGAAACAACATTTGTTTTTTTTAAGCATTGGCAAATACCATTGAGTCGTCGATTTCGTTCACTTAAATTGTGGTTTACAATTCGGTCATATGGGGTTGAAGGTCTTCAAAATCATATTCGTCATGTAAGTCATGTTATTTAAATAAAATTTATTATTTTGAATTTTGATATGTAGAGTGTTGAAATGGGAAATCTGTTTGAATCATTAGTTAAAGCAGATGATCGTTTTGAAGTACCTTTCGAAAGACATCTTGGTTTAGTTGTATATCGATTAAAAGTAAAAGAAAAGAAACTCTTTTATTGAATATTATTATTTCTATTCTTTCTTAAGAATCATAATAAATGGACTGAACAGTTATTAAAAGAGATTAATAGTACGGGTAAACTTTATTGTAGTCCTGCTGTAATCAAAGGAAAATATATCATTCGTTTTACAATAACTGCTGCAGCAACAAATGCTGATGATATTCAACGTGATTGGTCAATTATTCAAGAAGCTGCTACAAAAGTACTTCGTCCGCGTGGTAGTCTCAAAAATGCAGAAGAAATAAAAACAGCTTTATCTACGTGAATTCTTATGTCTTTTTATTTAATAATTTGATATTGAATGAGAGAATTTAGTTAGTTTATATTTGCTTCACTTTTTTGTTTCTTTTGAGTCACATGAATTTCGATCTTCCAAAAAAAAAGATTTTCATTTAATTATTTTATCAATATTTTTATTTTTGAATATTCTTTTACAATTCTCAAATGATTTTCTCTTCAGTAAAATAATTAGAATAAATCTTTAAAATCTAGAATAAAGTAAACGACTAAACACATGCGTAGAAACAATAAACTTTATTTGATTTTTATAAGATATCTCTTAAGAATGACAAAAAATGAAAACTATTAATTTCATGAAAGTGATTTTGCAACACCCTCACCCTTAATCGATGTTCTTTTTTTCTGTTGTTACATCAACAATAAATCATTTCTTATCTAATTCAAATAAAATAATCATATAAATTCTTGAAGCATTTGATTTCTTTCGTTTTTTTTTGTTTTTTTCGTATGGCTTCTGTTGTGCTATCATCAAAATTATATACTAACTATTTGAATGATTATGTTGAAATTCTATTGAAATCTTCGGATCGATTTTTAATTGAACATTTAAATGGAACATATGTTGATGAAATTGAGGTTTTCATACGTTCACTTTTGAAACACTGGTTAAACGACAAAATTGTTGATCGAACAGAATTATTATTAATCGAAAAAGTCGGATATTTACATCGAAAATTAGGTTTCATTAGAAAATTCTCTCGATTAAATTCTCTTCAAATTCAACGTATTGATAATTTACTTTTCAATTCAGAATTAATCCGTTTGTTAACAATAATTCTTCAATCACTCGAAAAAACTAATCAACAACATCACGAAGAATTTCTTCAATATTTTGCTATATTTCTCAATGCTTATTCGATTTGTAAAACAACAAAAATTATATTTAAACAATCGAGTTATTATAACCAATATTTAAATGAATTATTATCATTATCATCGAATATTGATGGTAAACATCTGTTTTTCATTGGAACTATTGGTCAATTAGTTCAATCGCCAGATCTCGATAAAAAAAGAAACGAACTCTATTCAAAAATTCTGCAACAATTTTACAATCAAATAAATCCTTCGACTGATTTCAATATTCATTACTGCACGTTAGGTATCCTTGCTCAAATCGATTGCAGTTATTTAATCACAAACTATTCGTGCATATCGACATTAGTCTCGATGTTTCTCAATAAAAATTTGTCTCTATTCATTGAATCGATTCTCAATATTTTCAATCGATTATGCATCGAATCGAAAACAATTGCTTGTTATTTGAATAGTGATTTGTTAGTCGAAAAACTTTTACAACATGTAACAACTCGAACCAATGCATGTGTTCTACTCGGACATATTGTTAGTGAACAACAGTTGACAACCTATCGAATTAGTTATAAATTAACAATGAAATTATTTGATTTATTAAATAATTCCGACGACGAGAAAATGTCGATTTTGTATAGTCTGTTGACTTTAGTTATTCATGAATCCGTACAGAATCTTATTGCTGAAACATATCGATTGAAAATTTTAATTGAATTAAGTGAATCTTATCCGATTTGTTATGAAATTATTTGGAAACTTTCATTTCATCCGAAGATCGCAAATGAATTAATAACAAAACACAAGGATATCGTAGCAAAATTATCGACATTATCACTAATCGAAAATAAAACAACAAAGACAAAGAATAATAAGATTTCAAATTGGACAAATCAAGACGTGCAAAATTGGTGTGAAACAAATCAGTTAGCTTCGTTTTCCAAAATTTTAACGTCGTACGATGGAAAATGTTTACTTGCATTAGCAAAAATGACTCGACTAACTGCACCACATACAATGATCAGTCAATTGAGAAATGATTGTCGAAAACAAGGCCTTCAATTGCCATTCGTTGATTATGTGAGATTTCAAACAGCTCTCAATGAACTTATTTATTTAGAAAAATCTCTATCAAAACCACTGAAAGTAAAATTCAAAGATATCAATTGACTCGTTGGTGCTTTAAATACGATTTCAAACAAAGTTTCATCCAATTTTTCACGTAACATTCCATCGAATTTATAAAATCCATCTGTATCTTGCGTTAAACGAATACCATCGGGAAGTTTTCGACGCAAACATGGATCCCATAAGTACTTGACTTTTTCTCCCGTCAATTGATCAATAATATAAATTGAATTAATTGATTCATTTACGTTTGCTATTAATTTCGATTGATTTGTTGATAAAATAAAATGTGTACGAAATCGATTGGAAAAACAATTCGATTCAAGTAGTTGTTCACAATCATTACACGGTGGACAACAATCGCACAGACACGAAGCATTCGTTTTTTCAAAATCATTGCAACGAATTCCATCGGATGTACATGAATTTTTGCCGTAACACCCACACGAAAATCCGAGATGAATACTGCTGAGAAAAAGACAAAGATAAACGAGACAACTGCGTATTGACATGATTTACTGAATAAATATCAACGGATATGTCCTTTTATATCGAAAAATCAAAAAAAAAACATTTTAAATGACTCATTACAAATTCGCCTATCAAAAAACGTGATCTCACATTAGCCTGAATCGTTAACCATAATAAATGTATGTAACATACATGATGACTTTTCAAGGCTAATAGCAAAATTGCTTCGAGCATTCGAAAACAAAATTATGCGTATATCTATCGAACTGTATTCGTCTTTGAATCGTCAATTGAAGGCATGTACTGGCCGTCGTACGCACAACAATTCTACGGACATCGTCATTATTATATGGGCCGTTTAATCGGCGAAGTTATGCCATATAGTAATGCTCATCATTTAATGCGTTTCGGTCGTGATATGCAAGAATATCCTGATTATATGCTTGCATCATTGAACATTCAACCAGGTATGGTCGTAGCTGATATCGGTGCTGGTATTGGTTTTAATTCGTTTCGTCTTGCTCGTCTTGTTGGCCCGTACGGACGTGTTTATTCAACAGAAATTCAACCTGAAATGCTCAATCATCTCATGATGACGGCTCAAGCATACGGTCTCGGACAAAATATCGTGCCTGTCTATGCCTCGCATTCGAATGCCAATCTACCAGCGAATTCTTTTGATCTTATTCTTATGGTTGATGTTTATCATGAATGTATCGATCCAACATCGACTCTACATAATCTACGTCAAGCATTGAAGCCCAATGGTCGATTAGTTCTTGTTGAATATCGTTTAGAAGATAGTTGGATGCCGAATATCTACGATGATCATCGAATGTCGATTCAACAAGCTAAAATTGAACTCGAAGCCAATGGATTTTATCTTTCTCAAGTATCAGAAGTTCTTCCTTGGCAACATATTCTTATTTTCAATAAACTCTACTAGGAGAACATTTGCTTTTTCGATTTTCTAGCGAACAAATTTGTACTGATATTATCCGTGTTTATCTTAATTACACGGAAGTATCAATGTTGAGAAAAATCAACATGATTTTCTTATTCGATTTGTTTTGTTGATCAAGATGATTAGACTTATGTTTACTGACGCAATCGATCTATTTTCCAATCGAAAACAAAAATGATTTAGCTAAGAGATCATATCGTTTACATGAGATAATTTTGTCGTAAAGCTTTGCTCATGTGTTAATGAGAGGGGATATATAGACAAACATTGAGATATTGAAGAGGTTTCATGTCTTTTTCTCTCTCTCTCGAAAGATTATTCGTCAGGTAATTATCGTTCAATCAATGTTATAAAAAGCAATAACAACATTCAAGCAGATGCTACTCGCCTAACCGTTTGAAAACATATTTGATTATGTCATGAACATCCTCTGATAATGGGTTTGTATGGCGCCTATTGAGTACAAAAATATACACGTGCGGAACACCTGCTATTAAGATATGACAAACGGATACATTATTAAATAAATTCGTTCTTTTTTGTTCGATGTAATTTCTTGTTTTTATAAGATTTTTATATTATCAAAAGAGAAAAAAAAGATAAACTACAAAGCAACAAAAACAAAACAAAAAAAAACGAGTCATTTCACCATGGTCTCCAAAGCGAAGACGAACGATCACTATGTTCATCGAATGATGACGATGGACTGGATGTATTCGATCGTTCGGATGCGGAATCTGGTAGAGATTTATTATCTTTACTACCACCACAACGATTAAACCAATCGTTGACAATCGTATGATGAGTTTTCGGTGAACGATACGGTTGAAAACGACGATTCGTTGCTGTCGATAATTGATTCACAAATTTTTGTCGTTCGCAAAAAGATATTTCCGGTGATTTATGTAGAATGGCTGTGACATCGTGTGTACATTGTTGATAGCCTGTTTCATAATTTCGTTTCATTGAATTTAAATGTCCGGTTGTTTGTTTGACAAAATCAACACACATTTCGAGGATTTCAGCTTTTTCTAATTTTTGATAACGTGCTTTCTAGAAACAAAAAAAAAAGATAGATCGTTATTTATTTGTTTGATTCGATTCGTTGTTTTTTTTTCTAACATACATCACAATGAACAGCTAATAGTTCTTTCAATTCATCTAAACTTCGATTGATACGATCACGACGTTTTTTCTCAACATGAGTTTTAGCAATCTAAAAAAATATTCAATAAATAAAACATTCTTTTTTCTCTTTTGAGTTTTCTTACTTTTCGTGAACCTGATTGATATTCGAATTCTTCAACATCACTTCCACTTGTGTTAAACATTTCTGTGTGTGTGTTTGTTTCTTTCTTTTTTCTAACGTCTAACTTCAACTTGACATTCGTATACATATATATATAGAATAAGCAAGAAGAGAAAAGTACGTTGCTCTCTCTCTCTTCTTTCTCTTTCTTTCTTGTGTTTGTATTGGTCAATGAAAGGTTGAATAACCAATCTTTTTTTAATCTATTCTGTCCACATACCCGTTCTTTTGAGTCGAAATATAAGGTGTGACAAGAGAAAAGAGATGGATAAACTTAACCGGCTTTTGTCACTATGTACGTCGACGTAAGAGAGAGAGATGTGACTATGAGAACGAAAGATGTGATTCCCACGATTAAGATCAAAGAAGGAGACGTATGATATTGCACGTGTATGCACACGAGTTTCACATGTTCAAGAAAAAGATGATGCATATCATTTTCGTTTCTTGGGAAATGTCAATAGAAAAACTAACGATATTTAATTCGGCAAAAGATCAAAACACCAAAGTGCATGAATCAATAGCAGCAGGCAGGTGAATTTATTACTATTAGGACTGCTGTGATAAATGCGTATGTGTCGATGAATTCAGGCGCTCCGCCTACTGAATAGAAAGAGAGCGAAGCACTTGAACATTAGTAAAACTACATTGAAGTTCAATGTCGGAAGAAGCGAAACTACAAACAACACAATAGTCTATGTTCATTCAAGTGCATTCACTGCTGTGTTTTATTGATAAGAGAGACATTTACTAACATCGAGACGTATGTTCACTTGATAAAATTAAATTCGACTTCCTTTGCTATGGATGAAAACACAATAAAGAGGTGGGATCGAGGGCAGAATTATTTTCAAATTGAAATAAATAGCCGACCGATAACTTTGAAGTTTTTGTTTTGTTGTGTTATACACATTCATATGCATCTACCTACGATAATGTTGGATTGTTAAGTGTTACCTCCCTCAAGCGATAATTGACTCACGAACAATACAAATAGTATTTCCGTAATGAAGATAAGAAACTCAACGAACATATTGGCAATTCGATTCCTTTGAGACGAAAACTGCTTTTTTTTTCAAATCTCGTCTTCATTTTGACAGCTATAATCAGCCGTTGGAGCAAAGATCAAACAAATCATACACATACACACACGTCCACACCTATTGTCAAAAGGAAAACAATCAAAACACACCTTCAATATTGACTTGAAACGTATGCGCGCATCGATTTTCAAAGACGCGACAAGCTCAACAGTACACACACACACATCAGACAAAGACTGCTGCTGTTGCTGTTGTTCTTTTGAGTCAAAGAGGTGATAATTGAAAAGCTCGACGGATATATACCTGTGCAGGTAGGACTTTAATTAGACATGCGACACTATTGTTCATTTCAATAAATACGTATATTGTCGATGTAAAGCAAAAATGCCGACGCTCTCTAAAGTGTGAGAACTCAGTCGGTAATCAAAGATAAAGAAGAGAAATCATATTCCTATCGAAAATTGAATTCGACAAGGAAACAAAAAAAAGAGTTGAACAAATGAATATATTTCGATAATTTCTTTTTCCGTGACTTATGATCGTTCAAATTCGACAACGACGACGACGATCATAATGCTGAGATTGGAATGTATGGCGTGCTTTCTAACATTCGATTCATTTACGGTTTTCGAATGCACGCAAGCATGATAATAGTGTGCATGGTCAATACACACGAAAAACGTCAATAATAATGATGATGATGATCAGTTAAGTATGTCATTTGTTATTTGTTTTCAAAACGGACAGCTTGTTTTGGAATGTATTGTCTTCGCATCCGGACTCACCAACTAATTGGATAATGATTGTAAAAATGTGAATAATTTCGTTTTCCTTCTTCGAATTGATTCATTTAAACGGAATTAAGTACTTCGCAATTGAATCTGACAATACGAGAAAAAAAACGAAATAATATAAGCCTACGGGCTTGCCTCTTACTTCTAAGATCCCTCCCTAGTGATCATCAACTGTTTGCTGGAGATTATGACATCAAAATTTCTATTGTATTCACAGCCATTGAACTATGACAATCATAATTTTCGATCTTGTATGATCGCACGCGTGTGTATGTTTAGAAAATATTCTTGAGGCGCCGATTATACAAACACATCAAACGAATGTCATCGTCTTCTGGGAAAGGAGGAAGACAACAAAAATCAATTGCAAATAGAAAAGAAAAAGGAAAGAAGGTGTACACAGTCATTTGATAGATGATGTAAACATCTATTGTATTTCTTATCTTTTGAATATTGATCATCATCATAATTTCAATGTTGAGAAACTATGTATTGAAGGATGAGCGTATGTACACACGCACCAATTTCTTTCATCTCTATCGTGCATTTTCTTTTTCATACATACATACATACATATATATAACAATCAGATTCAATTATGTAATAGATCACTACTCTCGTCATTCTTTATTTTATTTTGCATGTTAAGACGACAAGTCACAAGATGATGACTTCATCACAGAAGATATAGACAAGAAAATATTGACGTATCTTGCAAAGCACTTGCGCGTCGGCTAATTTATCAAAATCATGAGTATCGTTATGCCATTGAAAAAACTATGATGTAGTCATCACGATAGACGATTGTTCTTATTAAAGACGAACGAACAATAACACATACGAATTTGTGTATACTAGTAGTCATTATTTTACATACGTATGTACACATACACCTACCTGCGATTGGTAATGTGTACCCATCAATAGATCCATTTGGCTGACTGACTCTCATCATATTCGACTTTTATAGGTCATCTTAATGTTGAATAGGCGAAGAAAAAAAAACGAAAGAAAGAAATGAATGAAGACTAGAAAGCATCAATAACTAGGTGTTAGTTGATTGTGCAAGCACACTTTACTTTTCATTATATGGATCGATTTCTCTCTCTCGTTTCTTTTTTTTCGACTTTAATTATCTTCTTCGAAAATGATCTACGCTCTTAACACATTCTTCATCATTATCTCCATTAAACTCACCATGAATCGATCGAAAAGTCTAGTTGTTAAGTGATCACATACGTCTCAATATGGTTGAAAATTATCTAAGATGTTAAAATAAAATTGATGTTATTTTTCTTCGCATTTCTCTCACGATTATTAGAGAATGATAATCTGTTTGAATAATTTATATATTTATATTGGAAAAACACACATACACACACACACGAAACAAGAAGAAGAAGAAGAAGAAAAATCATTCATCACTGTGAGACAGTTCCTTCGTACTTTCTCTCTCTTTCTTCAATATGTCTATTTACATGTAAGGTTTCCAAAGTTTTGGTGATGATGGACTGAGAGAATTGGATGAGGCAGTCGATGAGGCTGATGATGATGGTAATGACAAACATGGATTTGTTATGTTCGGGATTGATGACTGATTAACGAGAATTTTTAGTGACGAATCATTTGTTGGTATGGTCATTGGTCGTCGTTGATATGGATGATAGGGTTGATTATATCGACGAGTTGTCCACATTTGTCGACAACGAGTTGCAAGCCGATCACGTTGTTCAGGAATAAGATTCGGTAGTGAATGAATAATTTTCCACATCTCTTCCGAACATTGTCGATAACCATTTTCATAATCTTCGATCGAATTGTTCATTGTACGTTTTAAATTTCGAATATAATTAACTGTCATTTCGAGAATCTCAGCTTTTTCTAGTTTTTGATATCTTGCTCTCTATGAAAAACGAAAACTTCATTTTTTTGCAATCAAACAAAACAAAATGTCTCGTTCATACTTCATCGGTTAAAGCCATGAGATCTTTGAGTTCATCAAGACTTTTATTAATACGATCTCGACGTTTCTTTTCGACGCATGTTTTAGCAAACTAAACCGACGAAATTCATTTGAATATGCAAGTGTTAAAAAGAAAGTACACTTACTTTTCGTGAAGTTTGTTCCGATACATCGGAATAGTCGCACGTTAGCATCATAATTTAAACTTAGTTCAAAAGAGTGAGAAAATATTTGAGTTCGAGTCAACTACGCGTGTATGTGAATATATAGAAGTATATTTGTCTATTTCGAAATGTCACCCGTCGCAGCACACGTCTAATAGCAATTTGATGAAGATTTTTTCTTCGCTTTTCGCTCTCTTTCTCTTCTCTCTCTCTTTCTCTTTCTCCTTCTGGCTAACGGTACGAAAAAAGCGAAAGAGAGGGAGACCGAAAACGAATACGATTGGACAAAATCACCGTTTCTTTACGAACGAGAGACGCGTGCGAGAGATAGATGTTTATTTTATACGATGAGAAGCCTTTCCTATGTATGTTTGTGTGTGTGTGCACATACATGCATACACACGGCAGCGTGCGAATTCGGCCAAGAAAATGGAGTAATAATGTTACACCATCACCAGAAATCAAAAAAAAAATCGAACGAACTACGAGGACTAAAGAAATAAAAATGAGAATTGCGTATAAATGACTTTCGTTTTTTCTTTTTTGTTAATGGCCTCTAGTAATATATCTCAATTTCAGTTCTCTTTACCGATCGATTGCTACACGCGTATAGCGTGACGAAGAAATTATTTTGTTAATTATCATGAAGAGACGAAGAGTAAATAGGTCTACTAGCGAAGTAAATGTATATTTATATGAACACACAAGCCAATGACGATCGATAAGATTTCTACTATCTATTGGTTGTTGAGAGGTACATTTATTTTAATGAATGAATGAAGTGAATTCGTTGTTGGTCTATTTGATCTCGACTTAAATGAATAGACGAGGTATTTAGTAGCTGGTGTTTACGAGAGGTTTCTTTTCCGAGACACGTGTTTTGAACTTTTCTTTTTCATGTTCTTGAACAATAGTCGTATTATTTGTCAATCTATTCAATTTGATTGTCAAGGATGGGATTCATCCATCGTTTTTCTCACCCATGTTCTGTGTCGACAATATAAATTTTATTTTTTTTATCAGCGGCTTGTCTATTAGCGAATGCATTTTTATAGATTTTCGTTTGATGTGATCCGATACGGTGAAAAACAAAGTGTGTACCGTATGGGCATTTGTTTTAATTGAGTGAATATAAGCGCGTACATTCTTTCCCATGCGCATAAAGATGAGAAAAGTGAAAAAGTTAAGAGTGTGAAAAGATTATTCCAATAGGAAAAGAAAACAGAAAAGAGCCAAAGAAACGAAATCACTTATTAGCTCATCGCAATGTCGATATTCTTCGTCAAGTAGAATATTGATTGGCTTCGAAATCGATGATGTAGTTGCTATTTTGTTTGTTTGAGACTTTTTCCTTTAGTCATCTACTTGAAACATAGACATATACAAACACCTTTCTTTTTCTCATTACTTGCCTATCGAATGTAGAAGAAAAAAAAAACGCGAATAGGAGTGATGAAACCTTGCAAAACGGACACTTTCATTTTGCTTGTCATAACTAGATTTCTTGTACACACTTGACTAAAGTATCTCAACGAAAGAAAATTCATCGTTTCTTCGAGTGTGTTATCATTTTTTCGAATGAAATTGCTTCTTCTTCTTCTTCTTTTTTTCATTATTTATAAATATAGTTCTCGACTCATTACTGTCATTTGTGCAGGTCAATTCAAAGGTTTCGAAGTTTTTTTTTCTTCTTCGATTTGATTCGTTTTTTTGGTGACAATATTTCGTAGAACTTCGATACATGAACTCAATACTTGTCCAATTAAAAAAAAAATTTTTTTTTTCGAACAACGACATTTCTAAGACATCAAGAGAACGTGTTTTATATATTCACACGCCTGCCTAAAAGAACTTTCCGTTCATTTAAATAAAAAAAGATATGCATCGATTTTTGATTTTCAACGGAGTGTTAAAGTCAAACTACCGTTCATCACACGAAAGTCATAATTCAATGATTGACTCAGTCAAATGATAAGATCAATATTGAAACGCACGAATGTCTATTAAGGATATGCTTGTTGTTATTGTCTGGATTGAAATAGTGACACGATGATGAATATGTGTCATGTAATTGAAACTCAATGTACTTTAGACAGTTCATTTCGATAAGATTCAATCATCGAAACTATGAAATTTGTAGACATGTCAATTAAACTGTATTGGATTTATGAATGTTCTTGTTTGTTCTGTTTAACCGGCGGTTTTGCTCAAGTCTTATCAAGCAGAAAATCATAATTTACTCATTTCAAAAAATAGAATGCAAAATATTTTGTTTCATTAAATTTCTGCATGAATTCGTTGTGATAATTATATGTAAAATTTTCTACTGAAATCATTCCGGAAAACACAATGCTGTTTCTAATGACATTTTTGATTTTATTATTTCTTTTTTATGAACTTGTTTCAATTGGCTTAGTTAGTTTACCAATAGTAAAAACCGACAAATTCTTGAAAAAGGTATAACGGAAGAAACAAAATCCATAATGGTTTCTTTTCTTTGCATCGCGCTTTTTCTTCCTTCGCTTCGTTCTATCCTTGATCTTGCGTGATAGATTTTCTATACAATAGTGTCATGAAGAGTTCTTCTTCCGGCAATTTGCTTTTTCTTTTTCTTTTTAACTAGATGTTGAGACTAATCTTCTCAATTTCATCGTCTGTTACCGCTTTTTTTTAGTTCTTTTTTTTATTTCAATACAAAAAACAACAACAATAACATCAGCAGAATGACGACATCTGCGAATCCAGCACAATATATGGTGACAAAAAATACGAAATTCGAAGCGAAATTAGCTCGATATTTAATATCCGATCCAGGTGATCAATTGCTTGGCTATGATGCATGCATAGAAAAGCAAGGTAAAACAATAAACTATCGTCTGATGGTTTTGGGTCTCGAATCGATCTATCTACCCGATAATCCACCGAAAATTGCTCAATTAGAACAACCGTACATTTATTATCGTGATATACTTCGTGCAGAAATTGTTCGTAGTCTTTTCTTTTGTCTGTAAATAATAATAATAATAATGTAAAATTTAGATTGATGATTATCCGGATTTTTTATTCGGAACTGAACGTACAAATACGATTCATATGCGTTTACGTGTTATGATGAGAGATAGTAAAAATAAAAAACGCCGAAAGAAAAAACCGAAATCAACCAGTGTCGATGATATGGAAACAATTCCGAGTTTATTCGATCGATCGACTTTAGAAAATATCCACAACTACATGGAACAACTAAGTCCAAGGTAAAAAAATCAACGACGACACAAAATGAAAATCATTGAGATGAATTTAGACGATCGACATCGAATCGTGATCTCTATCAAGCGCCTTTGTCACAATTATACGCCGCTATACCGTTGCTTCTTTCGTCGACAAATAATCCAACGACAACACAAGAAACTGATCCATTTCATATTCCACTTTATCAATTAGAGGAACTAACTGGTACGACTGTATCGAATACATCGAATGAATTTCAAGAACGTCTCGATCAATTGAATCTTGCAACTGATCGTTCGCATTTTCAACGTTTGTTTTCAACTCGACGAACAATGTCCGATGGACAGCGATTAACATCAAGATCGAAATCAGCGCGTTCATTTTCGAAAAAAAAGGCGAATAATGAATCCGAATAGTTAACCGATACACCGAGATTAAATCGATATATTCTACAAAAACATGAAGATAATGTTTATGGAACATTACATACACCACGTAGTAAAATCAATCAACAAGTCGATGACGATTTGTTTCTTTCAACAGCTCGATCGACTCTTACTGATCTTTCATTAACAACTTCGATAAATCTAAACAATAATGCTAATCAAGAACAATCATCTGTTTATTGTCCATCGGTTGAAGAAGTTCGAAGGTACGTAAATTTTCATCGAATATCACTCGAAATTCCTCCCCGATATCAATCAACCCATGATTCCTATTTCACCAATGATTGCTTGATATTTTTGCTTTCAGCATTCGAAAAGGAAATATAAAAACCTAATTCCCGTATGTATGATACTCTCCTAGCGCTAGTCTTCTAGATACTCTAGTGATTGATTTCATTTAGTTTATAGTTTTGCATAAAATCGTTCATTTGCTTTCAGTTTATGCGATGATTTCGATGAAGATATGAAAGATATTGATATCTATTTTCTTTCATTGAATACGAAAATACCTGAAATACTCAGTACAGCATTGAGCAATTACATTATTGTTTCAACATATCGATTTAATAAAGATCGTCTATCGACATTGTCCGTAACTGATCATCTTCAACATTCGTATGAAATTCACATTCGATTCGTTAGTTAATTACGTCAATTTTTTGTTTTCTTCTTAGAATGGATTCGGTATTGATTAAATTTGGTGAATTAAAAAACGAAATTTTGCAATCAATTGCAAATACAAAGCAATTAATCAAATTAACTGAAGAATTGCACAATTCATGTGATAAATATTCGAAAATAAAAGAACTCTTTTGGAAGGTGGACATTTCACATTTTTTGAATTTCGAAATAAAAAACAACAAATTTCTCTCATCATTTTAGGATACTGATTTATTTGTATATTATGTTGCACAATTGCATTCGTGTACTCAATCGATATCGACGAATGAATATGATGAATCGACAATTGAGTAATGATTTTTCATTTTTCTATTTATTACTTTTGTTTTTTTTACTTCGTTTGAAGATTTCTATTTTCAATTATGAAATTATTCAATCAAGTTTTTCTAAATACATTTGCATCAACTGAACGCTTAGCACGCTTAACGCATGATCAGTAAGTATTTAATCACTTTTTCTTTCTCAAGTAAACTAACGTGATTATTAATCGTACTAAATTATTCTATTCAACGAGCTCTTTTTTTCTTTCTACTTATTCAACTTATTTTTTCCTAGATGTTCACGCTTTCAATTGCTGGTTAATTGTCTTTTAATTCCTCCGATAAATATACTTTCAACATCCGACGATACATTAAAGGTATTCAGAAAGAAGAAGAACAAGTTCTCTCATTCAAACTCATCTTTCAGGATACATACA
>ERZ781398.2493-NODE-2493-length-15567-cov-3.925413_pt1 | contig 15567 bp, 18 predicted proteins | sample MGYA00433077_ERZ781398 | MGnify/ENA primary metagenome ERZ781398 (study PRJEB29847, sample SAMN06458254) | wastewater metagenome | isolation source: Wastewater bioreactor | place: South Africa: Cape Town | study: EMG produced TPA metagenomics assembly of the... | reverse complement strand
CGATGGCGAGATATTCTTCCTTGTTGTAGGCGATGCCGCCGCCGGTGCCGCCAAGGGTAAAGCTGGGGCGGATGATGCAGGGCAGGCCGATCACCTCGAGCGCCTGCAGCGCTTCGATGGTGTTGTGCGCCAGCATGGAGCGGGGGGTCTCGAGCCCGATCTTCTTCATGGCGTCGCGGAACAGCTCACGGTCCTCGGCCTTGTCGATGGCCTCGGCGTCGGCGCCGATCATCTCGACGTTGAACTTGTCGAGGATGCCCATCTTCTTGAGGCTGAGCGCGCAGTTGAGCGCGGTCTGGCCGCCCATGGTGGGGAGCAGCGCGTCAGGGCGCTCCTTCTCGATGATCTTGGCGACGATCTCGGGGGTGATCGGCTCGACATAGGTGGCGTCGGCGAGATCGGGATCGGTCATGATCGTCGCCGGGTTGGAGTTCACCAGGATGATCCGGTAACCCTCGTCCTTGAGCGCCTTGCATGCCTGGGTGCCGGAATAGTCGAACTCGCAGGCCTGTCCGATGATGATCGGACCCGCACCGATGATGAGGATCGATTTGATGTCGGTGCGTTTTGGCATCTCTGGTCGCTCTTGGTTCGTCGGTTGCGCTGCGGCGTGTGCGGGATGTCTCGCGACCTCCCTGTGGCCTCAGCGTTGGGCGCGCGCGGAAAGACGCGCGTTGGCGCGGGCTTGGGCGGCAGACTCTGTGGGCTAGGCGCGTCCTGTAACCGAAGCAGTGGGGGAAGGGAACCCCCGGCGCGAACGAAGCGTGTGCAAGTTGTCGCGGCCCCCGGCGATCAGGCGTCGACCGGCCAACGCTTCAAGGCGTCCGCGCCGGCGCTGTTCAGGCCATAGACGCCCCGGTCGATGCGATCGAACCAGCCGTAGACATTGTCGAGCAGGATCCTGGCGGCGATCGGCGTGGTGGCCTTGAGGTCGCGCGGACGCAGCGGGCCGGCCTGGAGGGCGGCGGCGCAGGCGAGGGCCTGCTGGCGATAGGCAGTCATGATCGGCTGGCGCGTACTGCCGCCCGAGGTGGGATCGCCGCGCCGCCGCCGGTGTTCCTCGACCAGCCGGTTGCGCTTTCGCGTGTTCTTTTTCGGCATCGGCGCGATCGGGCTGACGATGATCTCGACATGATCGGCGGCGCTGACGCCGAGCATGCCGAGACCGAGGCGGCGGCAGAGATCGCGGAAGCGGCGATCGCGCTCGCGGCCCTTGCCGGTCGGCGACAGCCGTGCGGCGATCCAGACCTCGTCGCTCTGCGCCTGGCGGTCGACCGCCTGCAGCACCAGTTCGAGATTGAAGGCCTGCTTCAGCTCGCAGATCACCACCAGCGGCGGCTCGCCCTCGAGCAGCCCGACCAGGTCGCAGCCGCCGACCTCGCCCTTGACGGCGTAACCGGCGGCTTCGAGGAAGCTTTTCACAGGCGGGTAGAGGGTGGTTTCCAGGTCAGGACGTCCGGCGTGATTCTGCGCCGGACGATCTTAGCTCATCGGCGCGCCTCGAGCGCCTCCTTCACGGCGTCGACACTGATGCCCAGATCGTCGAGCAGCCAGGCCTCCATCTCCAGCAGGCTGAGCATGGTCAGGCGGCGGGCGCGTTGGCGGCGCCAGGCTGTGAAGTGCAAGGCAAGGGCGCGCAGCGCCGCGGCGGCAAGGCTGGAACGGGCGGCATCCTGGCGGGCGACGGACTGCAGGCTCATCTCGATTTCTCCTCATCTGGCATGCGGCGCAGCGGCCGTTCGACTCCTTGACGAGCGAGGCTTGGGCGGATCGACATCGGGCGTGCGAAAAACTGCCGGGCCGGTCGCCGGACAGGTGAGATGGTCGAGCTCGTCGCGGCGAGGCAAAGCCTTGCCGACGCCCGATTGAGGTGCGAACTTTGGCGCACGACGCTATCCGGAGATCGCTTTCATGTGCCGCAACATCAAGCCGTTGTTCAACTTCGAGCCACCGGCCAGCAAGAACGAGATGCACGACGCGGCCCTGCAATTCGTGCGCAAGATCTCGGGCTACACGCATCCATCCAAGACGAACGAGGATGCGTTCAACGACGCCGTCGCCGATATCGAGCGGGTGGTGAAGCGGCTGTTGAAGGAACTCGAGACCGACGCGCCCAAGCGCGACCGCGAGGTGCTGATCGCCCGAGCGCGGGAAAAGGCGAAGCTCAGGTATGCGCCGCGGGTCGAGGCGTAACTACGCCGCCGGACTATGTGGTCGCGGGATGGCGGTGTAGACGCGCTCGATGAAGCCGTAGAACTCGGCCATGTAGTTGCGCAGGAATTCCGCCGTCGCTTCGTTGGCGACATCGCCGTCGTCGGTGATCAGGCCGGGCTTGAACTGGATATAGGCTTCGATCGAGTTCATCAGCGGCGAGTTGCAGAAGGCCATGACGCTCCTCAAGCTCTGCTGCGCCACCGCGGTGCCGATGGCGCCGGTCGAGGCGCCGATGATGGCGGTCGGCTTGCGGGCGAAGGAGTTCTGGCCCCAGGGACGGCTGGCCCAGTCGATGGCGTTCTTGAGCCCGCCGGGGATCGAGCGATTGTATTCGGGGGTGACGAAGAGGATCGCCTCGGCGTCGGCGAGCGCCGACTTGAAGGCACGCGCCACCGGCGGGAAGTCGGCGTCGTAATCGTAACTGTAGAGCGGCAGTTCGGCGAAGCTGATCTCGCTCAGCTTCATCTCGGTGGGCGCCAGGCGCACCAAAGCCTTGGCCAGCTTGCGGTTGGTCGAGGCCCTGGCGAGGCTGCCGATCAGATATCCCACCTTCACTTCGGTCATCGACGCCTCCTTGTCATTGCTCGTCGAGCAACAACGCGGCGGCGCCGCCGGCGGTTTCAGGCGTCGGCGCGGCTCAGCTCTTCTTGAAGGTGATGGCCGAGGCGGTGGTCTGGCCCTTCTTGTCGACCAGCGTGAAGCCCAGTTTGATGCTGCTGCCGCTGAGCGTCATGATCGAAGAGGCCAGCCCGTAGCTGGTCTTGATGCCGGCCGAAGCGAACACGATGGTGTTGCCGGCTCGCTTGCCGATCGTGGTGGTAGAGGCTCCCTGCGCCGAGGACGCCGCCTCGAAGCGCTTGGTGGCATCGTTGTAGACCATGCTGCCGCGGAAACTGGCGGCACCGGAGCCGCCGAACGAGCAGCGGCCGGTATAGGTCAGCTTGCCGGCGCTGGCCGCCTTGAAGGTCAACCGGCAGACCACGGTGCCCGGGTCGGGCCCGGTCACCTTGCCGGAACCACGCCAGTTGCCCTCGTACTTGGCGAGGAGCGCGTTCTCCGCGTCCCCGGCGACGGCCGGCAGGGTGACAGGCAGGATGAGGGCGGACGCGAGGGCGAGGCCCTTGAGGCTCGTCGGCAGGCGCAACATGGGCATCTCCGGAATCGGGCGTTTCGGTGAGCAACGGTAGCGCGAGGGCTAAGGTTGCGGGAGGGGCTCGCAGAGTTTTGCGAGGATCGGGATGAAGCGGAGATGAACGGGCCCCCGTGGTTGCTGCCGCGGCGATCCATGGGCCGATGCATTTTTTCCGAGGTTTTTTCGCCGGGGCTGTCGATTCCGGTCGGCGTGCTTCGTCGTGAAGTCGAACAGGCAGTTCGAACAGAGGAAACAAAAATGACCACGAAGCTCGATATCGTCCCCGAGAACGACAACCAGCTGGTGCTCGGCCGCATCATCGATGCCCCGGTGGAGCAGGTCTATCGCGGTTGGACCGATCCGGTGATGATGAAGAAGTGGTTCGCGCCGCGGCCGTGGACCACGCCCCGGGTGGTGATGGATGTGCGGCCCGGCGGCGGCACGCTGGTCGTGATGGCCGACGAGAACGGCACCGAGTATCCCAATCCGGGCCAGTATCTCGAGGTGGTGCCGAACCGGAAGCTGGTGTTCACCGACGCCTATACCGGGGACTGGAAGGCAAGCGAGAAGCCGTTCATGACGGTGACGCTGACCTTCGAGGATGTCGGCGGCAAGACCCGCTATGTCGCGCGCTGCCAGCACTGGAACGCCGAGGACAAGGCCGCGCACGAGCAGATGGGCTTTCACGAGGGCTGGGGCATGGTGACCGAACAGCTGGAGCAGGTGCTTAAGGCGCACTAGCCATAGCGAATGGGAGGGGTGCCGGGCCAACGAGCCCTGGCAGCCCTTCCGCTACTCGGCCTTGCCGTCCGTCGCCGGCAGCCGGAACAGCGCGTCGGCGATGTTGGCTTCACGCAGGGGATCGAAGGGGCCATCGGTGGGCAGCGCGATCGAGACGCGGTCGACGCCGAGGTCGGCCAGCTGATAGGGCGTGCCATAGCCATATTCGAGGTGGCCGCGACCGATGATGCCGATCACCAGCGGCGCGGCCGGGCCATCGAGGGCGCGGGCGATGTTGCAGGCAAAGGCGCGGTCCCAGGTCTGCTGGGCGCGCACGAAGCGGTCCGAGGTCATCTCGTCGCGAGGCCGGCCGGACGGGCCGGCGAAGCGGGCGAGGTACTCGCGATAGGCCGGCAGTGCCGGACGGGCCGGCGTGAGGCCATCGCGCTCTTCGACGGGAACGTCGTCCCAGCCTTGCTTGCCGACGCGGGTCACCAGCGGGCGGTGGCAGTTCAGCGCCAGCATGGGCAGGCGGAACTGCCGGCAGAACTGGAACAGCGGCAGGTAGAGCGCCGGATCGAAGCGCCAGACCTCGCTCCATTCGGCAGCCGCAAGGAAATCGGTGGTGCTGGCGAAGGCTCCGGCGATGAAGGCATCGAGGACCGGCTGCAGCCGGCGCGGAAACATCTCGAAGCCCAGTGCGATGTCGGGCCGATGCGCCATGATGCCGGCGGCGACATGCAGTTGCCAGCGGTGCACATCGTAGCGGTCATGCGTCTCGCCCAGCAGCACCACCCGCTGCATCGCCAGATGGCGCATCAGCTGCGAATGGGCGACGGGCTCGGCGGTGCGTGGGTCGAGCCAGGTGCCGGGGGCGATGGAAATGGTGGGGGCGGCGGTATCGGTCATGCCAGCTCTCGTCGGTTCGGGGCGCTGGCTGGCAGATGCTGGCTTGCTGAACGGGGTGGTAGCGGCTGCCGCAGCACCGGTCAACGGGTGGGTGCTCGGCGCCTTCGACCGGAAGGCCGCACCGCCCGTCCCCCGCGACTTAGTCCTCAGGCTCGGTGGTGAAGAGCAGGGGCGAGCCCTTGGTGTGGGCTGTGATCATGATGCGGTGCTCCTGGTCTTCGGAAATCCTGAACTCGGCCTTCAGCACCCGAACCACGAAATCGCGCGGGGTGAAATCGTCGTTGACGAGAATCACCTTGTGCAGCGGCGGTCGAGCCAGCTTGGGCACGGTCCGGGTGCGCGGCTTGATGTCGGTGTCGTTGGCCATGGTGTGGCCAATATAGTGCACGATGTCGGTTCCCGCATCCTCCGGTTGAGGGTCGGCATCTGGCCAGCACTGGTTGGACGCGGACGGTTGGCCGTGGCATGAGTGATAGGGTCCTCATCAGGGTTGTTACGTGCGCATTATTGGATCGGTAGTTGTTGCCGCGGCTTTTCTGCTTGGCGGCGCCAGTGTTGTTGTCAGCGACGAGCTGCCCAAAGTTGTACAATACCAGCTCGACAACGGGCTGGAGGTGCTGCTGGCGCCGGACAGCAAGGTGCCCAAGGTCGGCCTGGCGCTGGTCTATCGCGTGGGCGGGATGAACGAGCCGGCCGGACGCTCGGGCTTTGCGCACCTGTTCGAACACCTGATGTTCAGCGGCACGCCGGAATATCCCAGGATCGACGATACCTATTCGGCGCTCGGCGTGCAGAACAATGCCTTCACCGAAGAGGACCGCACGGTCTATGTGGCCGACGCGCTGGCCTCGGCCCTGCCGGTGATGCTGTCGGTGGAAGCGGACCGGATGGCCAATCTCGGCGGCGACGTCGACCAGCGCGAGCTCGACCTGCAGCGCGACGTGGTCAAGAACGAGATGCGCCAGACGGTGCTCGACAGCGCCGGCGCGCCCGGCATGCAGGCGCTGCGCGCCGCCCTGTTCCCGGCGCCGCACCCCTATGCCGAAGCGGTCATCGGTTCGATCGCCGATCTCGACGCCGCGCAACTCGATGACGTGAAGGGGTTCTTCGATACCTATTACGTGCCCAATAATGCCGTACTGGCCCTGGCGGGCGATTTCGACGTCGAGGCGGTCAAGGCGTTGATCGCCGACACGTTCGGGCGCGTGCCGCGCGGCGCCGATGTCGCGGTCCCGGCCGCTGCGTCGCCCAGCCCGGTCGCGCTGCGGCTCGATTTCACCGATCGGGTGCCCTCGCCGATGGTGGTGCTGGCCAGCGCCGGTCCGTCGGTCGGCTCGAAGGCGAGTACGGCGCTGACCGTCGCGGCCGACCTGCTCGGCAATTACGAGTATGGCGTGCTGCGGCGGGAACTGGTGAACAAGGGGCTTGCCACCAATGCCAGCGCCGGCTGGGACCCCGGCCGGCTTGGCGGTCGCTTCCTGATCTCGGCGACAGCGGCGCCGGGCGTGGCGCCCGACACGCTGGAAGCGGCGTTGCGCCAGGCGGTGGCGGATTTCGTCGCGGCGCCACAGGAGCAGCAAGGGGTGGATCGGGCCCGCCAGAGCTTGCGGATCGGCCGGCAGCTGAGCGGCGAAGCGATGCTCGATCGCGCCCGCTCGCTGGCCACGCGGTTCGACCTCTACGGCGCCGCCTCGCCAGGCCTGGGGGACGATCCCAACCTGCTGGCGCTGACGACGGCCGACGTGGAAGCGGCGGTGCGGACACAACTGGTGCCGGCGGAGTTGAGCGTGCTGACCATCACACCCGGCGCGGCGCGCAGCGACTATCCGGCCGTGCTCAAGGACAGCTCGGGCAGCGCGGTGCCGATCGAAGCGACGGCACGACCGGTGGTCGAGGTGCCCAGGCTCGCGGCCGGCGAGCCGGGACGGGCCAAGCTGCCGCCGATGGAGACGGCGACGCTCTCGAACGGCATCCGGCTGGTGCACTACCAGACCGCGGGCTCGCCGCTGCTGCTGCTGGCCGCCTCGGTGACCGGTGGCGCGGGCAGCGACGTGCCGGGCGAGGAGGGGCTGATCGAGCTCACCACGATGATGATGGCGCGCGGCGCCGGCGAGCGGGGCTTCGAAGCCTTCAGCAAGGCAGCCAAGGATATCGGCGCCGATATCTCGGGGCAGTCGGGCATGGAGCAGTCGGCGATCGTGCTGGCGGTGCCGCCGGAGAACCTGGCGCGGGGCATCGACCTGATGGCCGATGCGGTGCAGCGGCCACGGTTCGAGCAACCGGAATGGGATGCATTGAAGGCCGAGGTGCAGCAGGGGCTGGCCTATCGCAAGATGGATCCCGGCGCATTGGCCTATTACGCGATGGAGGAGCTGGCCTTCCCGATTCCCGAAGGGCGTGCGGCGCTGGAGCCGACGCCGGCAGGGATTGCGGCGCTGACCACGGCAGAGGGCAGGGCCATCCACCACAGGCTGTTCACCCCCAGGACGATGACGATCTACAGCGTCGGCTCGGTGAGCGTTGCAACGGTCGAAGCGGAACTGGAGCGGGGCTTTGGCGGCTGGAGCAATGACAGCCCGGGCATTGCTTCGGTGTCGCATCCGTCGGCGGCGTTCGCCGATGCGTTCAAGGTCTATGTGACGCCGAGCGCCGGCAACAGCCAGGCGATCATCAACCTGTCGCGGCCGGCCCCGGCCTTCAACGATCCCGGTGTGCTCGAGGCGATTGCCGTGGCGCGGCTGCTGGGTGGCGATTTCACCAGCCGGCTCAACCAGGTGATGCGCGAGACCAAGGGCTATTCCTACGGGGTCGGAGCCTCAGTGTGGACCAACATGCCCACCGGCGGCATGCTGACGGTGTCTTCGGCGGTGGCGGCCGACCAGGTGGGAACCGCCATCGCCGATATCCGTGCCGGCTTTGCGGGGCTGGCGACGATCCCGGTGGCGCAGTCCGAACTCGATCGCACGATAATGGCGACGGCGGGAGCCACGGCCGGATCGGTTGAGACCTCGAGCGGGCTGTTCGGGCTGGTGATGAGCGCCGCCAGCGCCGGGATGACGGCTGAGGAAATGAACGGCAAGCTCGACGAGATCGTGGCGCTGCAACTGCCCGCAGTGCAGGCGGCCGCCCAATCGCTGGCGCCGCTCGATCGGGCGCTGGTGGTCATCGCCGGGGATCCGCAGTCGATCCTGCCGCAACTGGAGGCCATCGGCGTCACCGATGTGACGGTGGTGCCGCCGGCGGAGTGAGGCGCCGGCTCAGCTGGTCGGCAGCCCCAGCCGATTGAGCAGCGCGACGAAGCGCGGCTCGTCGCGCAGGGTGCGGAACTCGGGCTCGACCAGCAGCCCGATGGTCTCGCGGCGCTCGACGGAGGTTTCGAGGTAGCTCAGCGCCGTCGCCTTGTCGCCGAGCAGGGCCGCGGTCGCCGCGACCTTGTAGGCGCTTTCGCGCTCGGCCTGGAACTGGTGCTTCTGTTCCTCGAGCATGGCCTGCAGCATGGCGATACCGCCGTTCGGCAGGGCGGCGCGGGCCGCTTTGGCGATCAGCTGGCGCCCGACACTGCCTTCGACATTGGCGGCGATCTCGTAATTGTCGAGAAACTGGGCGTAGCGGCGCTGGTCGAGATAGATGGTGGCGAGGTAGGACGGCACCGCGAGATAGTCGGGGTTGGCCTGGCGGAGCTGTTCCAGCATCTCGATCGCGGTGGTCGTCTCGCCCGAATAATAGTGGATCAGGGCGGCATTGGCGCGGATCGAGCGGCTCTCCGGCTGCAGCGCCAGCGCATGGTCGATCAGTTCCAGCGGACGCTCGAACTTGCCCAGTTGCATCGAGGTCAGCGCGTACCAGTGCAGCGCCTGAGCGTTGTCGGGCTTCAGCGCCAGCGATTTGTCGAACAGCCGGGCCGAGCCGGCGAAATCATGCGAGCCGTAGAAGGCATTGAAGCCCAGCGCGGCATAGGCTTCCGCCAGCTGAGGGTCGAGCGCGATGGCGCGTTCGGCGGCGGCGCGGGCCTTGGCGTAGGACTCGGCGGGCGGCGCCATGGTGTACTGGCTGATCAGGTTATAGGCATTGGCGAGGCCCACTTCGGCCCTGGCGAAATCCGGCGCGAGGGCCAGGGCGGCGTCGAACTTCTCAATGGCGGTGGCGAAGCCGGCGGCGGTGCGCCCGGTCCAGGCGATGACGCCCTCATCGTAGAGCACCTGCGCCTGGGGCGGCAGGGGTGTCGGGCCCGGCGCGCGCGGCGGCGTGGCGATGGCGATGAAGCCGAGAACGATGGCGGTGACGATCAGCACCGCCGCGGCGATCGGCAGCGTCAGATGTTGCGACGACGGCTCGGCGGCGGCCGGGGCGGCCGGCTCGATCGGCCGCGCCTGGGCAACGGCCGGGCGGGGGGCGCTGAGCCAGGCCTCGAGTTCGCCGACATAGGCGAAGACCGACGTACGGGTGCCGCCGGGGACCCGCCGTACCGGCAGGCCACGGATGGTCTCCCAGCGCTTTACGGTGCGCTCGTCCTTGCCGAAGAACGCGGCGATTTCCTTCCAGCTGTTCAGGCGCTGGCCGGCGCCCTCCGAGCTCAGTTGGTCAGACGTCTGCAAGCCCCGAACTCCGTCTTCCGCACCAGCCGCTCCCCACCCGGGATTTACCGTCGAAGGCGAGCCGGGAGTCAACAGCCCGCGCATGCATTTGATCCGGCCGAACGGCGCGGCAACACGTGACAACTCGGGGCTTGTGGGGGTGAGGCAGGGCCGGGCTGTTGTAAGAGCGCCGACGGGTCCGGCAACTGGGCGCATCTCATTTGCAGATGGAGGTTGAGATGCAGTCAAACTTGTCGCGGTTGGCCGCCCTGGCCGGCGCCCTGGTGTTCGCTGCTGCGTTGCTTGTGCCGGCGTCATCCGGCATGGCCTCGAGCAAGCAGCAGCAATATACCGAGCACACCTTGCTGTGCCTCAAGCTGTTCTTCGATGACCCTGCGGCGCATGCGCGGCAGTGTCCGGGGTCGCCCGGCCCGGATCTGCGCTCGATCGGCCCGGGCGGCGACGGCGCCGGCAGCAAGCGGCCCGACGATTGCGATCCGATCGAAGGCGGCGGCGAGCCGGGCGGGGTCGCTTCCGATCCCTGCGTCAAGCAGAACATCTCGTTCCTGACCGAGGAGGGCGGGCTCAACTTCTATCGCTTCGCCTATGTGGGCGACGATCACGTCTACTATGGTGTCATGGCGCGCGAACTGCTGGCCGATCCGCGGTTTGCCCCGGCGGTGCACTTGTCCGCCAGCGGCTACTACACCGTCGATTACGAGGCGCTCGGGCTGATCGTGCCGGAAGAAGCGGCGATGCGGGCGGCCGGTCTGCGCGCCATGGACCTGGTGGCGGCACAGCACCGGACCTGACGGGCCCAGAGTGCTGGAAAGAAGGAAGGGGCGCCTGAGGCGCCCCTTGTCTTTTGCGGCCCCGGGCGGGTGACGGCGGCGCAAGCATCGTTTATCAACGATGGAGGCAGACGCGTGGCACGAGTCGGCGCTGCCTGAACCTTTCCCCCGCCGGCAGCATTGTCCTGCCGGATACCAGACAATCCCGGTCTATCCCTCAGCGTCACTGGCGGCCGCCGGGTCGTCTCATCGTTCAGCTTCGGAGGCAGTAAATGGCAGCGGTTCCATCCATCAAACTTCGCGACGGCAACTCCATCCCGCAATTGGGGCTGGGCGTCTGGCAGGTCGACCCCGAGATCACGGCGCGCGTGGTTTCCGACGCCATCGAGGTGGGGTACCGCTCCATCGATACGGCCGAGGGCTACCAGAACGAAGAAGGCGTCGGCGAAGCGATCAGGCGGGCCGGCGTGCCGCGCCATGAACTGTTCATCACCTCCAAGCTGCGCAATGGCGGGCATGCCCGCGACCTGGCGCTGAAGAGTTTCGATGCGACGATGAAGGCGCTGGGGCTCGAGCAGCTCGACATGTTCCTGATCCACTGGCCGGTGCCGAGCCAGGACAAGTATGTCGAAGCCTGGAAGACCCTGGTGGAACTGAAGACGCAGGGGCGGATCCGCTCGATCGGCGTCTCCAATTTCAACCTCGACCATCTCGAGCGCATCATCGGGGAAACCGGCGAGACGCCGGTGGTCAACCAGATCGAACTGCATCCGCGCTTCCAGCAGCGCGACAAGCGCGCGTTCCACAAGCAGCACGACATTTTCATCGAGAGCTGGAGCCCGCTCGGCTCGGGCCGGATGCTCGACGATGCGACAGTCGGCGCGATCGCCAGGAAGCACGGCAAGTCGATCGCCCAGGTGATCATCCGCTGGCACCTGCAGGGCGGGCTGATCGTCATCCCCAAGACCACCCACCGCGAGCGCATGGCGGAGAATTTCGACGTGCTCGGGTTCGAGCTCGATGCCGACGATCTCAACAAGATCGACGGGCTCGACCAGCGCGATGGGCGCGTCGGGGCGAACCCGGCGACGGCGTCGTTCCTGTTCTGAGGCTCCGCGCCCTCAGTAGGGGCGTACCTTCGATGAAGGGGCCGGGAGCAATCCCGGCCCTTGCTATTGGGCGGCAGCGGCAGAGCGCCGGCGGAACAGCAGGTCCTTGGCGGCCAGCACGGCGCCGGCGGTGATCAGCAGGCAGGCGATCAGGATGAGGTGGCTGTAGGTCGCATAGCCGGTGAGGATCAGGATCAGCGTCGAGAGCAGCGGGGCGGAGTAGGAGGCGGCGCCGAGCACCTGGATATCGCCGCGCTTGACCCCGATGTCCCACACGTAGAAAGCCAGCCCGACCGGCCCGAGCCCAAGTCCGATCAGGGCAGCCCATTGCCAGGGATTGCCGGGCCATATCGTCGGTTCGAGCAGCAGGTGGCAGATGGTGGCGAGGAGGGCGGTGACGAGACAGAAGCCGGCAATGGCATCGCTGCTGACCGCGGCGAAGCGGCGCGACAGCACCGAATAGGCCGCCCAGATGATGGCGGCGCAGAGCGCGGCGGCGTAGCCGAGGCTGTACTGCACGTCGAAGCCGAAGCCCTGGCCGCGCGTGACGACAAGCACCGCGCCGAACAGCGCCAGGGCGCAGCCGGCGAGGTGTTGCCACCTGAGCCGCTCGCTGGGGAGCAGCGCCGAGAACACCACGATCAGCAGCGGCCAGAGATAGTTGATCAGCCCGGCCTCGACCGGCGGCGCGTTCCGGAGCGCGAAGAAATAGCAGAAATGGTAGCCGAACAGGCCGCCCACGCCGAGCAGCCAGACCGGCAGCGGTTGGCGCATCGCCCGGATGGCGCCGGGCCGGATCAGCAGCAGCGACGCCCCGCCGATGGCGAAGGTGACGGCGGTGAGCTGGAAGGCCGGCACCGTGCCGCTGGCGGCGGTGAGAAAGGCGAGCAGCGACCACAGCAGCACCGCGGTGAAGCCGATGAAGGTGGCGGTTGAGCGCGAGAGCTGGCTGGTCATCAGGCGCTTCTAGCGTGCCGCCGCAAGCTGGAAAAGGGCAGGGGTTGCACAGCCCGATCGCTCTCCCTAGCTTTGCGGCATGAGCCTCAGCCTCGCCGATCTCGCCGAACTGCGCCAACGCCTCACCAGCGGCTTCGGGCCCATCGAAAGCGAAGTGCTGGCCGAAAAAGCCTCCTCGCTGGGCTATCACGGCCGGCAGGTGGAAAAGGCCATGGCGGCGCTCCAGGCGTTCGACGCCGCGCCGGGCTCGGCAGACGAGCGCTTGATCCTGGTCAAGGCCGCGGCGCGCGATGTGTGGAAGTTCTTCGTGCAGCGCGAAGCCTGCGGCATGCGCGACCAGCGCGATGCTATCCGGCACTACGGAATTCCGCAGGAAGTGCTTGTCCGGCTGGGGGCGATAGAGAAATGAACTTTGGTGGAATGGTTTTTTCCTGCGGCAGATGCGGATTGATCCGGCCGAACGATTTGCCTAGAATTTGTGAGATCGATTACATGCCTGATCCGCGTGGGGCGTTGAGCGTGGATCACGGCAGCTGTTTCGGGTCGATCTGATTCGGCCGGGGGAAGCCGATGCTGGGCGATGAAGTGCGCAGGTCCCTCAGGGGTATGGAAAGGCCATTCTCGGTCCGCCGCTCGGCTGCCGATATCGAGCCACCGTTTCAAAAGCTTGCCGTCGATGTGATCTGGGCCGGCTTCCGCATCGACCCGGATGCGGTGCGGCCGTTCCTGCCCGAGGGGCTGGTGCTGTCGCCGGCCAGTATCGGAGTGCTCGGCATCTACCAGGCGCCGACCGGCTACGGCATCGCCCCCTACATGCGCGGGCTGGTCGGAGTATCGGTGGAAGGCGTGCGCGGTTCCGATGTAGGCGAAGGCATGTTCGTGATGGGCAACATCATGGATGAGCCGGGCGCAACGATGATGCGCAAATTCTATTCCAGTGCGACGGTCGAGGGCGTGGCGCGCACCTGGCGCGAAGGCGACCTGCTGCATGGCGTCGCCTCGGTAGCAGGTGTCGACTGGCTGCGGGCGACGATCCGGCCGGGTGAGTTGCGGCCGGCGCTGTCGGGCGTCGACAACTTCCTGGGACTGACCGATGCAGGCCTCGTCAAGCATGCCGACTCGACCGTGGCCGATCTGGCGGATGCCGAGATCGTGACGCTCGAGATCACCGATGCGGCGCCGGACTATCTGCGGGCCCTGCGGCCGGTCGAGCACGTGTTCGCGCTCGATGCGGTGCGGGTCAACTCGATCTGGAGCGAGCCGCGGGTGGTGGGGCGCACCGCTTCGGGCAACGCGGCAACGGTTTTCCTGGGGCTGATCGAGGACACCGGCCGGGCAGCCGCGGTGGTACGGCAGGATGGAACGCTGATCGAGGCCAATGCCAGCGGCCGGGCGCTGCTCGGGCCGGATGGGCCGCGAGCGGGCGAGCCGCTACTGAGTGGTGTGCCGGCGGAAAAGCATGCGCTTTGCCAAGCCCTGAAGATGAGCTGCGCGCGCAAGGGGCCGCGGGTGTCCGAGCCGATCGCGCTGACCCACCCGGGCGGCGGGCATCTGCTCGCCTATGTGATGCCGCTGGAGCATGGCGAGCACGGCGGCGATGCAGCGCTGGTGCTGCTGGCCGATCCGCGCGGGCCGGAGCGGCGCGATGCGGCGCAGATGCTGCAGTTGTTCGGCCTCACCGGCGCCGAGGCCAAGCTCGCCGCGCTGGTGGGGGTTGGCCATGCGCCGCGCGGGGCGGCGGCGGAACTGAAGATCTCCGAGAACACCGCGCGTTCGACCTTGAAGACGGTTTACGACAAGCTCGGCATCAACAAGCAATCCGAACTCGGCCACCTCGTGGCGCGGCTGCAATACCTCTAGCGCCAATGCATCCCATAGGTCGTCGCCCCCCTCATTTGTGGGGTGCGGTTTTTGCCGGGTGCTGCGCATTGTCCGGTCGGGAATGATCTCAGGATAGACCGCCGTGCTCGACCTGCTCGAAAGACGCTCAGCCCCCAAGGCCCCGCAGCTCAGCGGGCTCACCGTCGGTGACGTGATCGCCATGCTCGAGACGTTCGACCCGTCTGCGCCGGTGCTGGTGCAGGGGGAGAACGGCGGCTTCGAGGAAGTGCTGGGCTTTCGCACCACCGGGGTCGTGCTGAACGTCAACACCGCCGAGGGGTTTGGCCCGCACGACCTGCCCGATGACGGGGCCCGTGCCGACCTGGTCGCGGTGGTGCTGCGGTCCACCGAGCGGTAGAGCAGCGCCCGCTCTGTCTTTGAGGCAGGGCCAGCGCATGTGGTCGCGCGGCAGGAGTTAGAGCGCCAGCTTGAAGCCCTCGTGGCTCTTCTTGAAGCCCAGCCGCTCATAGAAGCGGTGGGCATCCAGCCGCTGCTTGTTGGAGGTGAGCTGGACGAGCCCGCAGCCGCGGGCGCGCGCCTCGTCGATGGCCCAGCCGATCATCTCGCCGCCATAGCCCTTGCTGCGGCGCTCGGGCGCGATGTGTACCGCCTCGATCAGGCAGCGCCACTCGCCGAGACGGTTGATGCCCGGAATGAAGCTGAGCTGCTGGGTGCCGATCGGGCGGTCGTCGAGTTCGGCAATCACCAGGCGCTGGTTGGGATCGGCGGCAATGGCCTCGAAGGCGGCAAGGTAACGCGGGTGCTGCGGCTCGTCCGGCCGATCGTCGGTGGGCACCACACTGTCGTCGACGATCAGCCGGACGATGAAACCGAGATCGTCAGGGGTCGCGTCGCGATAGCTCAGCCGGCTCATCGGGTTGGTCCTCGAATCCATGGATGTGGAAATCACCGGTACTGGCGATGATCGAGTCGAGGAAGCCGGGGAAGCGGCTGTCGAGGTCGGTGCGGCGCAGGGTGACGCGCCGACGCGTCCCCTCGGGCGTGACGTTGACCACGCCAGCCTCGCGCAGCTTGCTGACATGGTAGGTAATCGAGGTCTTGCTGGCGAGATCGGTAAACTGGCCGCAGGTCATGCCGGTGCCCTCGCAGCGCGACAGCTGCCCGATGATCGCCAGCCGCGTCGCATCGCCCAGCGCGGTGAGCACGTTGGGCAGGGTGATCTGGTCGGCGTCGGGATGGGGCAAGGCAGGCTGCGTGTTCATGGCTCACAGCTAAGCCATTTTCCCTCAAAGTTCAATGAACGTTGAACTAGGCCCTTG